>Ga0315280_10002731_pt1 | contig 28180 bp, 28 predicted proteins | sample YL17G06_40_MG_FD_203697 | JGI IMG/M metagenome (GOLD analysis project Ga0315280, IMG submission 203697) | Sediment microbial communities from Yellowstone Lake, YNP, Wyoming, USA - YL17G06_40 | ecosystem: Environmental > Aquatic > Freshwater > Lake > Sediment | place: USA: Wyoming | collected... | reverse complement strand
CGCAAACGACTGCAAAGGTGAAGCCAAAACCAGAAGTCCGATTAACTGGAACCACAACAACGGCGGATAGAGCCAGACTGGACCAACGAATGGATAAAACGCAAAGAAAAATAAAAGTGAGAAATACGTGAAGGCACATATGCCCCGTTTGCCCTCATATAGTGCGCCAGCCACACCCGATGTGACAATGCCTGACAAGAAGCTTGGAGGCGAGAAGACACCTAGGAAAAAGCCGATGGCGCCGCCCAAGAGTGTGGATAACATGCCTAAGTATGATCCAAGCACAACACCGACTAATGGTGCAGTGATCGCTGCCGCGGTTATGGCTCTGCCTGGCAAGCCTATTATCGGAGAGATCGGCATAAACCCGAAAAGCGCATACAACGCCGTGAAACATACTGTTAGAGCGACGCTTCTTGTGCTGAGCGCTCGTTTGTTAGACATCTGGGCAATCCTTCCAGCTTGTTGTGGAAACTTAATTATTTGACATCATTTATAAATGGTAACGTGCGCCGACCGATAATCACCTTAACAACAGATTTCGGAGGGAAAGACCCCTACGTTGCCGAGATGAAAGCAACAATCCTAAACATAAGCCCAAACGCAACAATCGTCGACATAACTCATCAGATAGAGAAATTCAACGTGAGAATGGGCGCATATGTTCTGGCTTCAGCTTCGTCATATTTTCCAAAAGGCACAATTCACGTGGCGGTCGTGGACCCAGGCGTGGGCACAAGAAGAGAACCTATACTCATACAAACCAAACATTCCTATTTTGTTGGACCAGACAACGGCGTCTTGGCACTTGCTGTAAGAAAAGAGCAGATAAAGCATGTTTACAGGATAATCAACCGAAAACTTATGCTGGCAAAAGTGTCCAACACGTTTCATGGTAGAGACATTTTCGCACCCGCAGCCGCCCACCTAGCAAACAAGACGCCACCAGCGGAGTTCGGACCGGAAATAGACAAGATCATTATTCCGAGATTCGCGAAAATTGTCAGAAGAGGAAACATCCTCATCGGCGAGGTCATCCACGTGGACGACTTCGGAAACATCATCACGAATCTTGGAGAGAAAGAACTCGAACTAATGGAAATCGGCCACACGGTTAACGTCAAGCTAGGAAACGCCAAGCTAGCGCTTAAGCTTTGCAAAACCTATTCGGAAGTTCAGCTGCACAAACCACTAGCCCTGATAGGAAGCCACAACCTCTTGGAGATTTCGATAAATCAAGGCAACGCTTCAGAAACCTTCAAAGTTGAGGGCGGAAGCAAAGTCACACTTCACTCCCCCTAAAATTGTTTGCTACTCTAGATGTCTGCCTTTGAGCATCACGATTTGAGGGAAGAAAGGCAGGAATCGCTTATTATGGAGTGCAATAAATAGCAGTAAGCAATCCGAAAGACCATCTCCAAAAGTGGTGAGTCAGTGTTGATCAAGTATTTCGAGGCCCCTGACGTTAAGAACCTCGTTAACGAGATTGCAGATTGCTTGGACTTTTTCCACATTGTTCCGCAATTCGTCTTCTGCTACAGAAGCAAGGGCTCCACATCTAGAAGAACGATAGCCCGCATCCACGGTCTGGGAAAGATCTGGCAAGAAGCTCTCAATCTTCCACCTTCCTACGTGATTGAAGTCATTTCTGAACGGTATGACAGACTCTCCGAAACAGACCGAGAAAAAACCATAATACATGAGCTCCTGCACATTCCACACGGCTTCGCAGGCGGTTTCCGCCCCCACAAAGGCTACATTGACCACGAAACGGTTGAACGCTTGCATAGAATGCTGCTGAAGCAGAGAGCAGCTAGAAAGGCAAGTTTTTAAGCATGAAGTTGAAAAGAAAGCTAAACACCACGTTTCACGCCAAGCTCAGAAGTTCATTAGCATTGGAAGACGTGTAAAGGATATATGCCTTCAAGAAGAAAGGCGCACTCCCTGAACATGTAGTGAGAAGAGGTGTCTTGCGAGACGGTCTAGATGAAATACACGATGAAAAGTCTCAAACACAACGGAATCTACGTTCCTCCATATGACTTCAAAGGTTTCTCCGTAAGAATTCAGGAGCAACCTGTAAAACTGAGCCCGAAAATTGAACAAATGGCCCTGGCATGGGTTAGAAAGAAAACATCGCCAACGTCTCCCCCTGACACGGTTTATTTTAGAAACTTCATCCAAGAATTCCTTGAACAGCAAAAGCAAGAGAACCCTACCATCAGCTTCCTAGACCTTTTCTGCAAAGAATACCTGAAAAGCATCAACAATAACGGTTTCGAATGGAGGGCAAACTTGAAGCAGCCAATTGACTTCTCCGAGATTGAGCAATATGTTGTGCAAGAACAGCAAAAGAAGCGGAACATGGAGAAGACTGAGAGAAAGAAACTTGCCAATGAAAGAAAAGCAAAGAGAGAAGCATTAAGAGAGAAGTATGGCTGTGCGTTCGTTGACGGACAGAAGATAGAAATTGCCAACTGGACAGCTGAGCCATCATGCATTTTCGCAGGAAGAGGAGATCACCCCAAGCGAGGAAAGTGGAAGGAAGGACCGCGAGAAGAGGACATAATTCTTAACCTTTCTCCTGACAGCTCCACACCTCCTGGCAATTGGAAAGGCAGAGTCTGGGAGTCGGACAGGATGTATCTTGCAAAGTGGGTGGACAAGTTGTCTGGAAAGGTCAAATATGTTTGGTTCTCGGATTCAGCATTTCTCAAACAGAACAGAGAGAAGGAGAAATTTGAAAAAGCTGAAAAGCTGGACAAGAAGATCGCAATCGTTGAAAAGCACGTCCTTGAAAGCTTGGATTCTGAGGACATTGAACAGAGAAAAACAGCCACGGTGTGTTGGCTCATCCTCGCACAAAACATTCGAGTTGGGGATGAAAAAGACCCCGATGAAGCAGACACGGTCGGTGCAATAACCCTTAGACCTGAACACATCAAAATCGAGGGAAACACGCTCCACTTCGACTTTCTAGGCAAAGATTCAGTGAGATGGGTCAGCCAAGCAGAGGCATCACCATCCATCACCAGAAACATCGAGAGCTGCTCCAAAACGTGCAAAGAGTACCTCTTCGAGGGAACAGACTCCAAGAAGGTGTCAAGGTTTCTATCACGGAAAATGCCAGGACTGACTGCTAAAGTTTTCAGAACGTGGAGAACCACGAAAACCGTTCAAGAATACTTGGACAGATCCAAGGTCGGGAAGGAAGACCCAGAATACGTGAAGAAGCACGAAGCAAAAATGGCCAACTTGGAAGCAGCAAAGGTCGCTAACCATAAGCGCAAAATCCCCGCAAACTTCAATGAAAGGCTAGCCAAGAAAGAAGCAACGCTGAAAGAGCTTGAAGCCACGTTGAAAGAAAAGATTGCACAGCGAAAGAAAACAGACGCTCTTGTTAAGAGAATAGACAAGGCTAGACTTGACACAGATTTAACGAGAAAAACTGAAGAATACAACCTGGGAACATCGCTAAAATCGTATATTGATCCAATTGTGTATGTGAAGTGGGCTAACAAGGTGGACTTTGACTTAGACAATTTCTATTCTAAGACTCTGAGAAAGAAGTTCAGCTGGGCCCTGGAAAGAAAAGGCTGAGAGCTTCCCTTAACGCAGAATCGTCCACGGATTGACTGTGGCAAAGCGCAGTTTGGGTTGGAATTTGAGAGTTGTCATTAAACGACTACTCAAGCAAGCAGTTTGATTAGGAATACGTAAGACTAAAATAATGGCATAAGCCTTAAAGACGTCAGGAAAGAACGGTAGCGCACGCGTTCTTATGCAGCAGACTGAAACAACATGTCCGAACTGCGGCGCCAAGAGGAGAGCCTAGGTTCTTCGCGGTTCGTCAACGAATTGCTGTTCTTTTGGTGCGTCAAGTTTTCCTGGAAGGCATCTTAACGATTTCGCTTCAGACATGCAAGACTGAAGGAGAGTAAAAGAGAAGCCCACAAAAGTGTGGCCACATATGCGAACTGGTAGCGCTCAATCGCAGAAGGCGGCTTATTCTCGGCCTGAGAGGATAACAATGTAGTCCGCTGTGTCAGCACACATGTCAGCGGCTTGTTCAATGAATTCGACGAGATCGTCAAAGATGACCATTGCACCGCAGTTCATCTTCTCTCCATATTTGACAAACGAAGCCTTAGTCTTGAGATAAGTGACGTCGATGTCATGCTCAATCTCGTCAACCTTCTCAGCACCCGCCACAGCTTCTGCTGAATTCACCGCTAGCTTCTCTATGCTACCGCGCAGGGCCTGGGCGCAATCAACAAGCCTGCCAGTCATGCTTACCGTGTTCTCACAAAGCTCTCTGGGAAGCTCAGCATCCGCAAGCATCTCCATGCATCTGGCCGCGTCCTTAACGTGGTCAGCAAGAGTGTCGAGCCTCTTCACAAGATGCAACAAATCCTCACGGTAGTCAGCAAACAAGGCGGCTCCTTTCGTGAGTTCTTTGAAAACGTCCATCCGCAGCCTGTCCACATCTTCCTCTACCTTGAAGAGGCTTTCGATGCGCTGGGTCGCCTCTTTTTTCTTGCCTTCCAAGATGCTTTTTGTGGCTTGATGTAGCAACGTCACCGTGTCAAGTGCTTTTGATATCTGTTCCTGAGCCAAATCTAGCGCTTTTGTTCTTCGGCGTCTTTCAAACCACGCGTAACTTCTCTTTTCCAACCTATGTGTCTCCTTTTAACAGTACTTTAGCCCATGTACGCTTATAACTCTTAAACCTCAGAGGCACTGCCTTGCTCAGCCACCCAATACGTCTTGTCTTCGCCCTTTCTCGTCGTAACATATTCCTTCTTGAAAATAGGCGCTTCCTTCTTGTACCTTTCAACAGCCTCTTCCAAAACAGAGAACACCTGCTTTCGGTGGGAGCCCGCGACCAAAACGTACACGAGGTCTTCGCCAACGCTGAATTCGCCGACCAAATGATGAATCTGAACATCTGTCACGCCTGGCTTCTTCTTCAAGTCCTCACAAATGCTTCCGAACGTTTCATTTGCCTTCTCTTCGTAGGCCTCTAACTCCAACTTCCGAACCTTTTCACCTTTTAGGTTCTCTCCGCGAACGACACCGACAAACACAGCAATCGCACCGGCTTTTCTGAAGTTTGGCCTATCTTTCGCGTTTCTGATTATGTCTAAAAGGGACACGGCACCTTTTTCGTGGACTCCAGCACTCGTCCGCATGATCCCGCCACTTATGCAAAGAACCGACGCACAGACTTAAACTTTACAGAGCTATACTGCTTTGACCAGCATGCGGCTTAAACCGTTGAAGAATCTGGAATATTCGCGCAACCTCTCCTGAGCCTGACTCACCGTGACTTCAGAAAACTCTATCACGTCATTCGGTTTAGCCTGCCCGAGAAGCGAAACGTCAGGAGTCACTATCACCGCGATCTTCGGATAACCACCAGTTGTCTGAGCATCCCGCATTATCACAATAGGCTTTCCATTCTTCGGAACCTGAACTGAACCATGCAAGAGCGCGTCAGACACAATGTCTGCCTTTCCCTTGTGCTCTATCAGCGGACCCTCGAGTCGGTACCCCATGCGATCTGCTTCAGGCGTTACCCTGTATTCGCTGGAGAAGAAAGTGTCGATACCCTCTTCAGTGAACATGTCAGCCTGCGGCCCGAGCACGGCCTGCACTTGAAAGCGGTGTGTAAATTTGGGCACTAATTCTTCCGGCATCTTATACAAAGCATCAAGAGGTTCCGCCTCAAACCCTTCAACGATGTCTCCGGTTCTCAATTGTCTGCCATTGATTCCTCCAAACCCGCCTCGAACATAAGTCGACCTGCTTCCAAGCACCAACGGCGCCTCTATTCCTCCTCTAACTGCAATGTAGACTCTGCAGCCGCTCTCCATTCTACTGAAGGAAACAACATCCCTCTCTTCTAAATTCAAGGTTTGCCACATTGGAACGTCTTGACCGTCTATCTTCGGAGAAACAGCCGCCCCAGTTATGGCAACCTGCACTTTGGTCAAGACCAAAAGTTCAGGACCGATCAGAGTTATTTCCAAACCTGCATCGCCCGGTTTGTTTCTAACTAGAACGTTTGCAGCAGCCAGCGAGAATGCGTCCATTGCGCCGGAAATTGGAACCCCGTATTTGAGGTAGCCATATCTTCCCAAGTCCTGAACGGTAGTGAAGAACCCGGGTTTTGTTACATTGAAGACTTTCATCTTCGTTATTCCTTCCAAAAGGCACCAGAGGTTCCGTTCAGAATGGCTTCTTCGATCTTCTTGTATTCCTTCTCTGAAACTTGCTGGAACTCTACAGAGTCTCCCGGTTTAAGAAGTGCCGGCGGGTCCATCTGCGGATTGAAAAGCCTCAAAGGTGTTCTCCCGATTATCTGCCAGCCGCCAGGCGCTTCACATGGGTATATGCCTGTCTGCTTCTCTGCTATGCCGACCGAGCCCGCTGCCACCTTGAGTCGCGGCGTTTCAAGACGTGCTGTCGCTATTTCATCTGCAACTTCCCCGAGGTAAGGAAAGCCTGCGACGAAGCCTAGCATGTACACTCGATATTCTCTACCGGAATGAATCTGGATAACTTGCTCCTCAGTCAAGCCATGAAATTGGGCAACATAAGAGAGGTCTGGTCCGTACTGTCCCCCATAAACTACAGGAACAACGATTCTTCGAACAGCTTCAAGCTTCGATTCTTTCAACTCGCTTTCAATATCTTTAACGCGCAGCACAAGCTGTTTATAACCTATCTTTGCCAGGTCATATCGGATAAGTAAGGATCGATAGGTTGGAACAAGCTCTTCTACCCCCTGAATCCGCGCCTTCAGGATTGCTTTGCTCAGAGCTATGACCTTGCGGTTAACATCAAGGTCTATCGTATCGCCGAACTCGACGAGAAGGGCGCTATCGCCAAAGGGCAAGTATCGCCCCGATGTGTATTTTCCAGTTCCCATCACAAAGCCCAATGTGTAATTAAAGGAAGTTGCCTACTGGAATCACTTCAATCCCTTTCTCAATCAATCCCCTTTTTAGTGCCTGTGCAAGTCTCACAGCCGCAGGAGTGTCGCCATGTACACAGATTGTGTGCACTTCACCCAAGCTCGCAACTTCGCCGTCCACAGCAATTACGGTTCCGTCTTTGGTTACTCTCACAGCTCTTTCGACCACTTTGCGAGGGCCCTGAATCACTGCGTTCGGCTGTTTTCTTGAAACTAGACTTCCATCCGAATTATAGGCTCTGTCGGCGAAAAACTCGTGGGCGACTTTCAGTCCCTTTCTGGTTGCAGTTTTGGCTAAAACAGAGTTTGGAGGTGCGAAGACTATCAGACCTTCGTCTAATGCGCGGACGGCTTCCACGATAGCCTTGGACAGGTTTTCGTCTTTTGCCGCAGTATTGTATAGGGCTCCATGAGGTTTTACATGTTGGAGTTTTACGTTGACTGCTTTTGCGAACCCATGAAGGGCACTTACTTGGTAGACGGTGTAGTTCATGGCCTCTTCCGAGGTTAGCTGCATTTCTCTTCTTCCGAAACCCATAATGTCCGGATACCCTGGGTGTGCTCCGACCGCGACTCTGTGCTTCTTGGCAAGATTGATTGTTCGCGCCATTGTGACCGGGTCTCCAGCGTGGAATCCGCATGCGACGTTTACCGAAGTTATGTAGGGCATTGTTTTTGCGTCGTTCCCGACGGTGAATTCTCCGTAGCTCTCGCCTAAGTCGCAGTTGATGTCGATTTTGGGTTTCATAGACATCTCCAAGGTAGAAGATAGTTTTATGTGGAAATGTATTTTGCCATGTTTTCAACTGCGGCTGATGGGACAGGTAAGTCCTTCATGGTAAGTAAGCCTGGCGGCGCGTTAATGACCTTGGGAATCGAGTTGACAACCATCGCGACTGTTCCTATGTCTCCGTGAACGCAGGGCTGAATCCTCTGCTTAATGTTGGGAACACCTTTAATGGTTATGGCATCATACTCATCTTCAGCTCCTATGTACGCCTGGAAATCAAGTACTATTACCTCTTTGCCTTTCATGATGCCTTTTGCCTTTTGTCTCAAACCTGCTGCTTGTCCCGCCTTGACCTTTATATCCTTGCCTTCAACTGGTTTCTCGGCGACAACTGGCTCAGCATGCTCGATCACTATCTCGTCCAGCTTCCAAGCCAATGCGCCTGCAATCATTGCGATGGATTGTTCAAGTCCAACGTGCCCTGTAATCTGCTTCTTCTCAATTTTCTGCTGGAATTCCTCAACTGTCAGACCTGCTCCTATCTTTTTCTGGAATGGCACACGCCTGGTTGCGGCGTTCATGACTCTGACCGCTTCGATTTTCTCTATTTTTTGGCAAGGTGCAGTGAGTGCTATTACAAGCGTGTCCATCAGGAAGCCGGGGTTTATGCCCGTGCCCAAGACCGTTACGTCATGCTTTTTGGCCAGAGCGTCAAGCTTTTTGGCGAACTCCGGCTCAGACGTGCATGGGTATGAAAGTTCTTCACACGTTGACACTACGTTAACACCGTGCTCCACGATTGAGGCGATCTGAGGATACGTGTCTCTAAGGTAGGAGGATGTTGCGTGAACTGCAATGTCTGCATCTGCCTTCGAAAGCACAGCGCCCAAGTCGTCTGAAACCTTTACTGCAAGCTTTTTCTCAAGCCCGAGGACTTCGCCTAAGTCTTTGTTGACCTTGTTCTTGTCAACGTCCACTGCTCCCACGATGTCTATATCTTCTTTTTCAAGCAAGAACTTCGCAATCATACTGCCGACGGCACCGACGCCGTACGAAATGACTCTCACCTTTCTCATCGCGACCTTCCTTTGGTTTAGATTCTTTATTGTGCTTGACCTAGATAAAAATAAGACGCCTGAATCGTCGCCATTTTTGAACGCACGGCCAAAACCTTTACGTTTGTAAAGTTTTATATCTGTCTGAAACTTTTCTACTTAGGAGGGCTGCCAGCTTGGAGACGACAAAAACCACAAACCTCAAAGCGACTCTCGAGCAAATACTGGACACTGAAAAACTCAAATACTGCTTTGATTGCGGTATCTGCACGGCCAGTTGTTCAATGGCTGAGCTGCTGGGGAAGGACTACAACCCGAGAAGACTCTTGGAAAGGGTCGTCCTAGATCCTGACAGTGTGTTGTCTTCGGAAGAACTTTGGCTCTGCGCCTGGTGCTATCGCTGTTATAAACGATGTCCCCAAGCTTTGAAGGTGCCCGAAATATTCTTGTTAATGCGCACGATCAGCGCAAAACGAGGAAATTTTCAAGCATCTGAAAAGGCGTTCAAAATAATCGTGGAAAAGATTCCTCTACCGTTCGTTACAACTTTGGTCTGTTTTCATCCCGAGCGCGCTGGATTGGATAGGAAGAAAGTGATGGAAAAGATCGAAGAGCTTTCGAGGGAAGATTCAAAACGTAGGAAGAAAAGGAAGGCAGCAGGCGCTTCGGGCGAAAAGGTTGCAGTTGTAGGTTCTGGACCTGCGGGTCTCACAGTTGCGTCTGAGCTCAGTCGCAGAGGATTTCACGTCACGGTTTTTGAATCGCTTCCAGAACCGGGCGGGATGTTGAGGAAATGCATACCTGAAAATCGTTTGCCGAGGCAGGTCTTGGACAAGGAGATTCAGCTTGTAGAAGACGTGGGCGTGGAAATAAGAACCGGCGTAGTTGTCGGCAAAGACTTGAGTTTTGAGGATTTGTGGAAGGATGGATTCCACGCCATATTTATCGGGACAGGTGCCCACAAGAGCCAGAAACTGAAGATAGAAGGAGTAGATCTGAAAGGCGTAGTTCACGCGCTCGGCTTCTTGTGGAGTGTTCATTCTGATAATAAGGTGGAAGTCGGCAAGAATATTGTTGTGATTGGAGGTGGGAATGTTGCAGTGGACGCTGCAAGAACCGCCTTGAATCTTGGAGCAAAAGATGTAACCATTCTCTATCGACGGTCAAGGGACGAGATGCCTGCGAACCCATGGGAAGTCAAAGAGGCTGAAGAAGCTGGCGTGAAAATCGAGTTTCTGGTCGCGCCTGTGAGGATATTGGGAGAGGGGACAGTTTCGGCGATAGAATGCGTTCGCACACAGTTGGGCGAACCAGACGAAACAGGCAGAAGGAAAGCCGTTCCGATTGAGGGGTCAGCGTTTAAGCGCGAAGCAGACATGGTGATTCTGGCAATCGGTGAAGCCCCAGACCTAGAATTCCTGCCGAAGGAAATAGAACTGAATGAAGATGGCTCGCTCTGGGTTAACCCGGTTACTATGGAAACGAGTATGCAAGGCGTTTTTGCCGGTGGAGACGCTGTAACTGGGCCCGCGTCGGTGATTGAGGCCATTTGCGCTGGAAAACAGGCTGCAGAATCAATTGTGAGCTACCTGAAATCTCGCGAGGGATAAGCGAATGACCGAAAGAAAAGAGCCTGAATCTAAGAAAGTTGCCGAAGAGGTTCGCATCGGAGTCTATGTTTGCCACTGCGGTTTAAACATCGCAGGTTCTGTAGACTGCGCCGAAGTTGCCAAGTTCGCAGCAACTCTCCCGCATGTTGTCTTGGCCAAAGACAACCTGTACACATGCTCAGACCAAGGACAAGACCAGATAAAGAAGGACATCAAGGAAAGCAAACTTAACCGTGTCGTCGTAGCGTCATGCTCACCTCGTCTCCACGAACCAACATTCAGAAAAGCGTGTGAAGAAGCCGGGCTGAACAAGTACCTTTTCGAGATGGCCAACATACGCGAACAATGCAGCTGGGTTCACCTATACGACAGGAAAGAAGCTACGGAGAAGGCCAAAGACCTCGTGAAAATGGCTGTTGCCAAGGCTGCATTGCTTGAGCCTGCGGAAGAGGCTGAAGTGCCGATAACAAGGAAAGCCTTGATCATCGGCGGCGGCGTGGCTGGCATTCAGGCTGCTTTGGATCTTGCAGACACTGGTTACAACGTGTATCTAGTTGAGAAAGAACCGAGCATCGGCGGGATGATGGCAAGGATAGATAAAACCTTCCCAACAATGGACTGCTCAATCTGCATTCTTGCACCAAAAATGTCTGATGTTGGCCACCATCCGAACATTGAGCTGTTAACCAACAGTGAAGTCACTGAGGTTAAAGGGTACATCGGCAACTTCCACGTCAAGGTGTTGAAGAAACCGCGATACGTCACAAAGGATTGTTCGGCCTGCGGAGAATGCGTAAAGGTCTGTCCCATTGTTGCCCCTAACGAGTTCGACGTGGGACTCGCCATAAGACACGGTATCTACACGCCTTTTGCGCAAGCAGTCCCGTCTACGTATATAATTGACATGAACGTCTGCCTCAACAAGGACGGCGTCGTCGTCTGCGACAGGTGCATGAAAGCCTGCGAAAGACAAGCTGTAACATACGAAATGAAGGCAGAAACTGCAGACCTTGAGGTCGGCACAATAATAGTGGCAACAGGGGCAGACGTATTTGACCCGACAGCCCTGCCGAACTACGGCTACGGCAAATACCAAAATGTAATCACGTCGCTTGAGTTTGAAAGGCTAATCAACGCAGGCGGCCCCTCTGGAGGACGCTTGCTGAGACCAAGCGACAAGCAGATTCCCAAGCACGTGGCTTTCGTCCAATGTGTTGGCTCACGATCCGACAAAAGCGGAAAACTGTACTGCAGCAACGTTTGCTGCATGAACACGATCAAAGACAGTTTGCTGATCAAGGAGCATTGGCCGGAAACCGAAATCTACGTTTTTTACGTTGACATACGCGCGTACGGAAAGGGTTTTGAAGACCTCTATAAACGAGCAAGGAAAGCTGGAGCCATCTTCATCCGCGGACTGCCGGCAGAGATAGTTGAGGACAAGAAAAACAGGAGCTTGTGGCTAATGGGAGAGAATTCGCTGCAAAACGAACTGTACAAGATAAAAGTTGACATGGCAGTGCTCTCCATTGGGCTAGAGCCGAGAAAAGACAGCGAATTTATACAGCGCTTGCTGACGCTTTCAAGAACCCAGGACGGATTTTTCATGGAAGCCCATCCGAAACTGAGACCTGTGGATGCTGCCACGGGCGGAATATTCTTTGCGGGTTGCGCTGAGGCGCCTAAGGACATAAAGGACAGCGTGACGCAAGCCAGTGCTGCCGCAGCCCGAGCGGGAATACTGATGGCTAAGGGAAAGGTGACGGTTGAGGCAATAACGCCGATTTCTTACCCCGAAAAGTGCAATGCCTGCGGGCTATGCGTGAAAGTCTGTCCCTACAATGCTATAACCTTGAACAAAGCCTTGAAGCGAATTGAGCTAATCGAAGCCGCATGCGGAGGATGCGGGACCTGCGCGGCTGAATGCCCCTTTGGCGCGCTCACACAGAAGCACTTCACTGACGAGCAGATCATTGCACAGATAGACGCTGTGACTGAAAATAGTCCTGAGAAGAAGATCGTCGCATTCTGCTGTAACTGGTGCGCCTATGCGGGCGCCGACTTTGCCGGTGTTAGCAGAATGCAGTATCCGCCAAACGTGCGCATCATCAGAACCATGTGCTCAGGGCGTGTAGCTCCGAAATTCGTTGAAAGAGCATTTGCAAGAGGCGCCGCAGCAGTCTTGGTGGCAGGCTGCTATCCTGGAGACTGCCACTACATAAACGCCAATTATCAAACACAGAAGCGTGTGGAATGCCTGCAGAAGAAGATGGAGCAGAGTGGGTTGAACAAGGAAAGGCTGCAACTGCTGTGGGCTTCGGCGGCTGAAGGAGAAAGGTTTGCTTCGAAAATCCACGAAATGAAGAATATTGTTGATAGTGTCGCATCAAAAGAGGTGGAAGCTTCCCAAAAGGTTTTTGAAAAGGCTCTAACGGGTGTTTAACTATGCCGGAAAGAATTAAGCACAAACCCCTTGACATTGATAAGGTAAAACCTCCAAAAGCTGAAATCCATATAATCACAGACCAATGCAAGGGATGCGGATACTGCATCCAGTTTTGTCCTAAACAGGTCTTGGAGGAGTCGGAGGAAATAAACGCCAGAGGGGTTCATCCCCCAAAGATTGTGGACGAAAGCAAATGCATAATCTGCAGTTTCTGCACTGCCGTTTGTCCAGATTTTGCCATTTACACCACTGAAAAGAAATGCGCGGAGGGATGTTGAGCATGCCAAACAAAAGAAGCTTACTTACGGGCGCTCACTTCATGAATGGCGACGTGGCCTGCGCGGAAGGCGCAATAGCAGCAGGATGCAGATTTTTCGCAGGTTACCCGATCACACCTGCAACGGAGATTGCTGAGCACCTTTCTCAGAGAATGCCCGAGTTTGGCGGAATCTACATTCAGATGGAAGACGAGATTGCATCGATAGCAGCTGTGCTCGGCGCCTCTTACGCTGGTTTGAAAGCCATGACTGCCACTTCCGGGCCGGGATTCAGCCTCATGCAAGAGAATATCGGGTTGGCTGTAATGACGGAGACGCCGTGCGTGATCGTAGACATCATGCGTGGCGGACCGAGCACTGGACAGCCCACGTTGCCGGGTCAGCAGGACGTGATGCAGGCACGTTGGGGCTCTCACGGGGACTATGCAACCGTCGCTTTGGCACCTTCATCTGTCCAAGAAATGTTTGACCTAACTCTTGAAGCCTTCAACCTCGCTGAGACTTACAGGGTTCCAGCTATGCTGTTGGGCGACGAGATTGTAGCGCACATGTATGAAAAACTGGTGATACCGCCACCTGACAAGTTGAAAATCGTTAACCACAAAAGGCCTAATGTTCCGCGAGAAGAATACGTGCCTTTCAAGCCTGACGAGGACTTGGTTCCGCCCATGGCTTGCTTTGGGGAGGGTTACCATTTTCACGCCACGGGTCTGACACATGATGAACGCGGTTACCCACAGACGTCAAGCTCAGAAGCCCAGCAAAAACTGGTTACGAGGCTCTGCAACAAGATACGCAAGAATGAGGACAAGATAATTAGAGTTGAAGAAACCATGCTGGATGATGCGGACGTGGCGGTCGTTGCATACGGGATAGTTGCCAGATCGGCATTGAGCGCTGTCAGAAAAGCCAGAGAAAAGGGAATAAAGGCTGGGCTCTTGCGATTGATTACATTGTGGCCGTTCCCAGAGAAACGGGCTGCACAAGTCGCGAAGCAGGTCAAGGCGATTGTTGTTCCGGAGATGAACTGCGGGCAGATGGTGCTGGAAGTTGAGAGGGCAGCGAAAGAAACCCCAGTGGCTTTTCTTTCCAAGTTAGGCGAAGAACCTCACACACCGTTAGAGATTCTTGAAGAGATAAGGAGGAACAGCTGATGGTTGAACAAGTGACACATCCGCTCTCGAAGTATCTGCGAGCAGACATGATGCCCCACATATGGTGCCCAGGCTGCGGCAACGGCATCGTGCTCAACTGCTTCGTTCACGCACTGGACGAATTGAAGACTGATTTGGACAAGCTTGTCGTGGTTTCAGGCATCGGCTGCATCGGGCGCACAGCCGGGTACACAAACACAGACTCTTTCCACACCACGCATGGACGCGCAATAGCCTTCGCAACAGGCGTAAAGTTGGCGAATCCAGAGCTTGAAGTCGTCATCGTAAGTGGCGACGGCGACCTATTCGCAATAGGTGGAAACCACTTCATACATGCAGCCAGAAGAAACATCGGAGTCAAGGTGATCTGTGCAAACAACTTCAACTATGGAATGACAGGAGGCCAACTTGGTCCCACAACGCCGCTTGAATCGGTGACAACGACGAGCCCGTATGGAAACATCGAGCACCCGTTCAACTTGGTTCATTTGGCAGCGGCAGCTGGAGCGATATACGTTGCTAGGTGGACAACATTACACGTGCGAAGGTTGACGCAATCGATAGAAAAGATGATGCAGAAGGAAGGGTTCTGTTTCATCGAAGTGATTTCACCTTGTCCTGAAATCTACGGACGCTACAATAAGATGCGGACGGGACTTGAAATGATGGAGTGGTTCAAAAAGGCGTCAGTGGTCGAAAGTTTTTCAGACCCTGCAAAGGCAGAGATAACGAAGGAAAAAATCGTGGTAGGCGAGTTCGTCGACATAGAAAAGCTGAGCTATGAGAAACTGTTCCATGAGAAGATAGCTCAGATTAACGAGAGATCGATACAGTAGGTGAACTAGTGTGCGAGTGGAAATCAAGTTTGCGGGTTTCGGCGGGCAAGGGATAATCAAATCCGGCATAATCATAGCTGCAGCCGCATGCATCCACGGCGGAAAAAATGCAGTTCAAACCCAGTCTTACGGTCCAGAGTCAAGAGGCGGCGCATGCAAGTCTGAGGTTGTGATATCCGAAGAGGACATAGATTTTCCTAAAGTCGTTGAACCTGACGTGTTGGTCGTGATGTCTCAGCACGCCTACAATGAGTACGTTGAGAACGTGAAGCCTGGCGGAACAATAATCATGGATCCAGACATGATTCCCCATGAGGTAGACGTGAAGAACGCTCAAGTTTATCGAATCCCTGCGACGAAAATCGCTGAAGAATTGGGAAAAAAGATAGTTGCAAACATCGTCATGTTAGGTGCGTTCGTAGCCATCACGAGAATTCTTGACGCAAACGCCGTGAAGGAATCAATCAAGGAGAATCTTCCAAAGGGTACGGAAGAACTGAATCTAAAAGCTTTCGAACAAGGCTACGAGTACGGAAAGACGCTTCCGAAAAGTCAGGCTTAGGCCGCTTCAGGCGCAGGTGCCTGCGTTGCTCGCAGGACAAGCTTCGACTTTCTGATCCCGACATGCCTCATTGGAACTATTTTCTTAGCTTTGTTGTAGATGTCTGAAGCGATTTTCCCGAGCACTATTTCTTGTGCAAACTCGTCCAAAGTGAGCGCTGAAGCTTTTCCCTGGATGATTTTCTCCATTATGGCGCGCACGAGTTTCTCCTGCGACGTCCTGATTCTCGACAGTGTAAAAGCAGAAATACCGACCTGAAGCTTGTATCCATCTTTCGTCGTGACTGAGAACACGGCATCAACCTTTGTCGTACGTCTTCTCACAAGGCTTCGCAAGTAGTCCCGCGAGTACTCATGCCCTTTAAAAATCGTCTTAGCAATCTTGCCGTCGATTCCAGTTATCTGGAAGTACATTTTCAAGTATTGATGAGCAAAATCGCCTGTAATGTCGTACAGGGTTGAGTCGATGACTCTTCCAACCAGTTTTTCCGGCTCATCAGCTGGAACAGCGCCTAGCTCGACGTTTCCGAAGTACGGCGGGGCCACCACCATGTACCACGATTTGCTTCGCCACTTGTCCCGCACGCGTTTTGTCTTTGAAGACACGTTTATCCTCCAAGTGCAGCTTGAAAATCCACACCATAGTATTAAAAGCTTTACCGTTTCGGCTCTATTTTCTCGATGCCGCCCACGTATTTCCCTAAAACCTTTGGAACAACAACGGAACCGTCTTCTTGCTGATAGTTCTCAAGTATCGCAACGATCGTTCTGCCAGTGGCTATGGCCGTGGAATTCAACGTATGCACAAACCCCTTAGGCGCTTCTCCCTCTTTCTCTCTGTACTTTATGTTTAACCTTCGGGCTTGATAGTCTGTGCAGTTGCTGCATGAAACTATCTCTCTGTACGCGTTCTGAGCAGGCATCCAAGCCTCAATGTCATATTTTTTGGCGGCTACTGTTCCAATGTCGCCTGTGCATGAATTTACCACGCGGTAGGGAAGCCCAAGCTTCTGAGCAATCTCTTCCGCATTTTGAATGAGTTCCTCATGAATTCTCCAGGAGCCTTCGGGTTTGCAGAAGATGAACTGCTCAATCTTGTTAAACTGGTGGGTGCGAAAAATCCCACGAGTATCCTTGCCGTGCGCTCCAGCTTCTTTCCTGAAGTTGGTGCTTATCCCTGCAAGTTTGAGAGGCAGGTCTTTCGCCTTCAGAACCTCATCCATGAACATTGCTGCCATGGGGTGCTCTGAGGTTGCAATCAGATACAGGTCTTCGTTCTCAACCTTGTACAAGACATCTTCAAAGTCGCTGAGCGAAACGACACCCTCGTAGGGTTTTCGCCTCATCAGATAGGGTGGCTCTATCAGAGTGTAGCCCTTTCCTCGCATTTCTTCGAGGGCGAAACTCATCAAAGCCATGTCCAGCAGGACTGCCTCACGTTTCAGGTAGAAGAATCTTGCGCCTGCAATCTTGCCAGCTCTTTCAACGTCTATCAAGTCGAGATCTAGGCCTAGATCCATGTGCCCTTTTACGGGAAAGCTGAATTCGGGTATCTTGCCCCACGTTCTGACTTGGACATTGCCATTTTCATCCTTGCCCGTTGGCACTGATTCGTGTAGGAGGTTTGGAAGCCGCATCAGGTAATTATGCACATTCCCCTCCCATTCGTTCACTTTCTTCTCCAATGCTGTAATTTCATTATCAACTTCCTTTGCCTTCGACATTTCTGCGCCTGCATCTTTCCCTTTCTTTTTCGCTTCTGCAATTGCAGTTGTCACCTGTCTTCTTTCGTGGCGCAACTCGTTAAGCTTGGTAAGGCCCTGACGCCATTTCTTGTCAGAATCAATCAGATTGTCGAGCATCTTCAGGTTTGCAGGGTCACCCCTCTTCATCAGATTGCTACTCACGAGCTCTGGATTTTCCCGAATGAGCTTGATATCTAGCATATTCCCCACTTGTAGCTTCTTAGTCTAGCCTTGAATTGACTATTTAACCTTGCGATACCGTCGATTGCCCAATTGCGATTCCTAGTTTTGGGCTTTCGCAGCAGAACTCGTGTCTCTTGAACTGCCAAGCAGATGAGCGCCAAAGCCGACCGCCCAAAGCAGAACAGGATGGGCAATCATGCGTTCCATCCCTCCAACGCCCAAACCCAGATAGTTGCCGGAAGCAAAAAGCCCAAGTGCCACGAGACCCATCGCTCCCAGCACAACTGACAGGTAAGAAAAAGGCGATTTCTCCACCTTGTATGAAACGATTGCCGCTAGCCCACCGAACAGAAAAGTGACCAGTGAAGCGATAGTATGCATTACTCCAGCAGTCTCTGGGAACAATCCCACCATCATGGCGCCAATGCCTGTCAGGATCAGGATGATGAAGAGGAAGTTAGACTTGAACGCTTCCCGAATGAAGTAGGCACCGGCAACGGCCAGAAGACCGAGCACGAAGACGGACGAGTTGAAGATGAGAGCAGTGGACCCAACGCCCAAGTCGCTTATGTAGTTTCCTGAAACACTGTAATTTGGGTACAACGCCTCAGCTATGATCAGTCCAAGGAGGAACTGGACTGCACCTGAGAACAGAAGTGTTCCAGCGACCTTCATATCATCGAGTTCCATAACTCAAGTTCGGCGTCAAGATTTCTTAAAACTTGCGGTGGTCAGCAACTGGGCTGCAACACAGACTGCAGAGTCTAATACGGATTCTCTACTATGGGTTAAGGTGCTTCTTGAAGAAGCCTACGATCTTTGTGTAGCAAAGCACCTTGTTCTTGAATTTTATGACGTCGTGCCCTTCATCCTCAAAGATTAGAAACTCTGTTTCAACGCCGTTCGCTTTCAGGTTTTCAGCCACCTCTCTTGATTCTGCCGCAAGCACTCTTGGGTCGTTCCTTCCTTGAAGAATCAACATTGGGCACTCAACGTTCTTCAAGTAGCTCTTCGGCGAACGTTCCGTAAGGAATTCTTTGTCCTTCTCAGGATGGCCGACGGACAGGTAGAAGAACGTTCGCCAAGTTTCAGGAAGCCTATAGATGAACGCAATCAAGTCGTAAGGGCCGAACATGTCGCACGCAGCTTTCCAAAGATCTGGATGTCTCGACACAAGCATCAAGGTCATGTATCCACCATAGGAACGACCTATCACGGCGCGCCGTGATGAATCGATACGAGAATCTTTTTCCAGCATCTTCAAGCCTTCTATATGGTCAAGCATGTCCTTGCCTCCCCAGTCGTGATCCACGCGCTTCATATATCGCAAACCGTAGCCCGCACTGCCCCTAACGTTCGGCACAAACACAGCAAACCCGTTCAAAGTCAGGAACTGGATCAGGGGCATCGAGAACCATGTGAAGTCGGGTCGTTCTTGACTCTGTGGTCCCCCATGGACATACAGAACCAGAGGTCTTGAGCCTTTGAAGCCCAAATGCTCAGAGGGCAGGTACAGCCGCGCCGAAACCTTCAAGCCATCAAAGCTAGTGTAGCTGGCGTCTTCCCCCTCCGAAAGAAACTTGCCATCTATACCCAGTACGCGTTCTTTGGACAAAACGCTGGGGGTTTCCGATGGCGAGTCTGGTGGGTAGAGGTAAATCTGTGCTGGGTTGTTTGCTGTTGCGAACGAGAGCACATATCCTACTTTGGTTTCCCCTGCATTTTCCTGCAACTCGAACTCATATCCCATCAACACGCCTTCAGAGAGAGGCGGCAGACCGCAGAGAGTACGCTCCACATCCAACTGTTTTCGTCCTTCATTCTCGCGCATTCTGCACTCATACAGCCAAGAACACCCGTCAATGTTGTACTCCAACAGAAAACGGTCCTTGTCGACAAGTTTGATGTCGGCGAGCTCTCCCATCCCCTTGTGTCTGAGCCCAGAAACTGGCACTTCAAGAACGTTGGCCGACCCATCAAGTGACAAGTAGCTTGCGCTTCCTTCATCGCTGAAGAGGTTCGATCTGAACAAGAGTCCCCCTTCGTCTGGCGTGAAGCTGCAGTTTCCGATTCCCGACAGCTTCACTTGCTGATTCTCCGTTCTCTTCTCGATAGGAACCCCGTAAAGCAGCTGTCTTTCAGCCATGCCTTTCCGCCAAACGTAGAGCACATTGTCTGCGGCAGTGTAGCCGTCTGCGAGAATCACTGTGGAATGGTCAGGGTTGGCGCCGTTATAGTAGTTGCCGTAAATGCTTGTGCCCAGAGAAGTGACATTGAGGGTGGCTAAATCCACCATTAAACATTCCAGATTCGGGGTTTTTCGGTCGTCTCGAGTGAAGTATGCAATGTTCTTCTTTACATCGCAGTGAAGACATGCCACTTGCTCGTTCTTGTATCTCTCGCCGAATATCGGTTCTGGAATCCCGCCTTCAAGGGGGACAAGGCACGGTTGGTAGTTTTCGTTTCCGTTCTCGTCAATCATCACAAGAACCTTGCCAAGTTTAGGCAGAACGAAATAGTTGTAACCAGCCATTAGATGCGGGTTCTGCAGGGCAAGACCTGCAGGCAACAAAGACTCCGGCATGCTCCCGTTTTGATCCATCACGTATAGACTCATTACGCCGCTCATGTCGCTGATGAAGTACACTTTGCCATCTGCCAACTGCGGAGAGAGCAATAATCTGGCTGACAGCAACGACTGAATTGAAAACTGACCGCTTCTCCCTTCACCCATGATACTCAAATCTCCAAACTGAACACAAGTCGGAGACGCCCAGATATAAACTGTGCCACTTGCAGATCCAGCAGCAGATAGCAGGTTATTCTAGTCAGAGTCCAGTTGAAGTTGATGTGTGACGAGAGTTATCTTGTCACCCCACGGCTTCTATCGTTACTTCTTTGACTGGTTTGAACCGTTTTAATCGTAGAATCGTCTAGCGTGCGTTCCCCCTATACCTGCATTCACGACGATGGCTTTCGTTCCTTTTCGTTTTTCGTCTTTCACTACACTGGCTAGAAGCTGTGTCCCGACGTCCCTCCCCGCGTATTCCGGAAAGACCACGATGCGATCCAATTCTGTCGTGTCAGCATCTTGCTGTATGGTCTGGGCGAAACCTAGGATTTTGCATCTGCTTTCGAGGGCAAGATAGATCGTTGATTTCGCAGAAGCAACGGCCCCCAACGGCGTCTCTTCGGAGAAGGCTTTCTTTACATATTTCCCTGGAATACCGAACCTGGCAACGTTATCCTGATAGATTTGACCGTTCTTGTCTCCTAGCAGTTTAAAGAGTTTCTTGCTGAGAGCTTGAATGCCGTTCTTGGTCGCTTTGCTGACGGTGGTCATGTGCTTTTGCCATCCACGTCTTCGCGCGCGTCTAAAGCTTCTTTGTTGTTTGCAGAGTGTTTTCCGCGGCCCAGATGGAAAAGAGCAGGTCGTCAATCGTTGCAATGAAAGTTGGAAGTTTTCCATGGTGTTCTATTTGTGTGATTATTCTCTTTTCTTTGACAGTAGTTTTGACTGACAGCTCGCGTGGCGTCTTGAAGTTGTCCGGCGAGACAGCTTCTGCCACGGCTTGGGCGATCTTTGCGTCATCATATTCAACTACTATTTCAGCTTCCAATTTTTTCGCCTTTCAGTTGCTTTCCAATTAATTCGTTGACGATTTGTATGAAGGTGCCGATGCTTTCCATGGGAACCTGTGCTCCAGCTGCTACGTTGTGCCCGCCGCCTTTTCCTTGAAGTTTCCCTGCGGCTACTTGCATGACTTCTGCGAGGTTGATGCCCTTGTTTGTCATGGTGTCCATGGTTCTTGCTGAGATTTTTGCCAAACCTTCTTCCTCAACATTAGCGTAGGCGATCAATGGTTTTTCAGGGTTCGGCAAGCTTGCGGAAAGAATGGATGAGATTGCGCCGACTATCTTGTCGTTTATGAAGCTTTCACCATAGATAACGTAGATGTTTTCCAGTTCCTTCATTCTTTCAGGCTTCTCCATCACCCAGCCGAGATACTTGCTAATTGCTCTCCGATAGTCTTCGAGCACCTTGTTTGAGGCTTCAAGAGCTGAGCCTCTGTCGCCCATGCAGACCGCCACGCCTAGGCTTGGTTTGTCCATGCGGCCCGTTGCATTCAACAAGACGGCGAATTCCCTGGCGTCGCGGATTGGAGTCCAAGGTTCCTCGTTGTTCAGAGTGTAAACGTGTCCAATGAGGTTTGTTACCTCGTAACGTAGGCCTTTCGAGAGCAGGTAGTCTGCAAGAGCCGAGCACAGCCGCTTCTTCTCCTCGTCAGACAAGTCTCTGAGGGCGCGCCACTTTTCGCCGTCTCTGGGTTTGATGCCCAAACTTGCCAAGAAGGCTAGACTTTTGTCTTCTTCACCGCTTATGCCAGGTATGAACGGGTTGGTTGTTGATGCCAAGGTTCTATGTATGGGTCGTGTTTCTCTGCCGAAGAATATCAGATCCTTCTCAACCGTTAACAGACCCGCGCTTGTTGCGTCTTCAACAATCTTCTCATTAAGCCCGCCCAGCAATCTCTGATCATACTTGTCCTGCAGGTCTCCAAGCGCTCCGACCACAGCAACAGGCGCTAGGTCAATGTTAACTTTGTCTATAGCTTTAGCTACAAAATATGCGACGCCTGCACCGCTTATGTCACGCGCGCCATCAATCCCATGCACGTGTGGGTTTACTTGCACAATGTTGTCCTTTTCTTCGCCGATGATCTGATGGTGATCCAGAATTACGGTTTTGAAGGTTGCGAGTTTGTCATTTATAAAGTCTATGTAGCCGCTTCCTAGGTCTGAAAAGACTATCAGCTGCGGCTTTTCCGAAAGTATTTCGCTTACGGTTTTGTCGTTGATCCATTGGGTTACCTGAATCCTAAACTTAGCATCGAGTCTGGCCAACATCTTGCCGATTATGCCTGCCGCTGAGATGCCGTCAGCATCTAGATGTGAGAAAACATAAATGAGCCCGTCTTCCTTGACAGTTTCCACAATTGTCGCGGCTGCCCGTGCGGCTGAATCTGAGAAACATGCAATCTGGTTTTCATCCACTGCCATGGCATTCACGCTAGGTTAAGAAGCTAAATTGTTCAGACATTTAAATCTGGTGTATTCTACGAGTTGTCATCATGCAGCAAGTTAGGCGCCAAAAAATTGTGCACACCACTGGGCTTAGGTCAATGAAGCTATTTTCGGCTCGTATTTCCAATTAGTCGGCAGGACGCCTTCGCGTTTATAGTACCTTGAGAGTTGGTAGATTTTCGCTTCAACCATCTGCAACGCCCTTTTGTTATTCAGGTCCTTCTTGTTCTTCTCAAGATGCAAGCCGAGACTTTCAGCCTTCTTCACCAAGTTTCCCAAATCCTCCGGCATTGCAGGAGCAAGCTCAGAAGCTTTCAGAATTTGCAGCACGGTCTTGCCCGTTATGGGCTTCACTAAGGGAATTGAGTACTGGTCTCTCAGGATTGTTCCTATACGGCTCGGGCTGTTGCCTTCCTTTGCCAGCTTGACAACAAGAGCTTCCACCTCTTCTGGTTGGTACTTGCACCAGCTTGGAGGTCGCTTGCTTACTGGCCTTATCTGATGGGATTTTCCTTTTTCCTGCTTAGGCATACTGTGTCACTTAGACTCTGTATAGCGAAGATAGACAAATATTTAAGAATGTTGATTCATTTCTAAAATTATGTATCCCCTTTGTTCACTTCCGCTTCCTGAAGAGGTTCTTTCCGTCCATGTCCGTAACATATTCAAACCCCACCTCTAAGAGTCTAGCGCGCGCAGCGAAAGACAGGCAACAGTTCCTGGACTGTGCCTACAAATTTTTGAGTAGCTCCTATGGGGCGGGTGTTTTCAGCGGTGAAAAAATAGGGGGGCTAGGAACGTTGAGGGCCCGTGTACCTAACAATGTTCTAGTATCCCCTTGTATTTTTCAGGGTAGCAAGTGTCGGCAGCGCAAATTTTAAGGCTTACAACATTTCAAGACTCGTTTAGGCTCCTCTTTTGCCCGTCTTTGATGATCTTGATGACAAATAGACGCGTGTCCGTGTCCTGCTGCCGGTGTCGGAGAAAACTCGGACGGGGAGAGGAGGTTTGGAGCCACATCAGTTAGCTCGCGCCCTGAAAAGGACATAGCGCAGATGAGACATATGCCCGGAAAATTGAGAACGCAAGCATGGACAAGCTTGCTGATTTAATCAAGATCTGCGGCTTCCTGTTGCAAACGAAGATTTACTTGTTCTGGCGGCCCTGATTTAGCACGCGCTACAGATATTAGTGGCGTTGTGCAAAAGCTATTCCCATCTGAGGGATCATGATGGAGAAGATTATTGCCCATTGTGGAATCACGTGTTCTGATTGCCCGACCTTCAAGGCGACGAAGATGAACGACGATGCCGAAAGGAAGAGAGTGGCAGAGTTGTGGACAAAAGAGTACGGTCACGCGTTCAAGCCAGAAGACATCAACTGCGACGGCTGCGTCACGGGAGGAACGCGTGTCTTCAACTATACTAAAATATGTGAGATCAGAAAGTGCGGGCAAGAGAGAAACGTGAAGAACTGTGCCTACTGTGACGACTACAAGTGCGAGAAGATTTCCAAACTCCATGAACAAGCGCCAAAAGCAAAAGAGACACTTGACCAGACAAGAAGAAGCCTAGGCAAGGACACCAAGCATTAACATAGGCGTGAGCTTGAAAACACCAAAAACCACGCATGACGGGCCTAGAAGCAGGGAAGAGAGAACTGCCTCTCTTTTTTTATCACAAATGACACGAAGAAAAGTGGAATGGTTTCGCGTTTAGAAAGCCGTGAAGCTGCTGACTGTTTTCTTGTCAAACTTCCTGATCAATTCCAGCGTCAGCTTTATTGCGTTCTCCACATCATCAAAGCTTAAGATGCCAACGTGCGAATGAATATGCCGCGTCGGCACGCTTATGACAATGCTGGGACAACCAGCCCGACTCACATGAATCCTACTGGCATCCGTTCCACCCATTGCCACCAACGAAAGCTGATATGGAATCTTCGCCTTCTTCGCCGTATCTATGACAAACTGTTTGAGAGCTTGATTAGGAATCATAGAACTGTCAAACGTCAAGATTGACGGCCCTTTCCCCATCTTGGTAGGCGCCTCCTGTGGCTGCACTCCAGGAACATCGCCCGCAATGTCCACTTCCAGAACAATCGCTACGTCCGGATCAACCATGTGAGCAACTGTTGCCGCACCCCTTGAGCCAACCTCTTCCTGCACCGTCGCCGCACCGTACACGGTGTTTGGATGCTTAACCTTCTGCTCAGCAAGTCTGTGCACGACTTCCATCGCGATGAAAGCACCTATCCTGTCATCAAACGCCTTCCCCATCCCTAGCTTCTCGTCACGGATAACCGAAAAACCTGAAAAAGGCACGACAGGGTCACCAATCCTGACACCCATGCCCTCAGCCTCCTTTTTGCTGGTCGCGCCGATGTCAATGAACATGAATTTCTTTTCCACAACTTTTTTCATCTCATCAGGCGATAACAAGTGCGGCGGCTTCGCCGCGATGACTCCTGGAATATCACCTTTCTCTGTCCTGACGACAACGCGCTGCGAAAGAAGCACCTGATCCCACCACCCACCTAAAGGATTGAACGTGAGAAAACCGGTTCGATCTTCAATTCCAGAGACAACGAAGCCAACCTCATCGATGTGTCCTGCAAGCAAAACGCGAGGCAGCTCAGAAGTGCCCTTGTGAGTAAAAATCACTGAACCCAGCTTATCAGTCATCACTTCGTCGGCATAAACCTTAACCGCCTTCTTTACAATCGCGGCTGTTTCAACTTCGAACCCGGCGGGTCCAAAGGATTCGAGCATCTCCTTGAGAAGGCTTAAGGATTTCTTGTCAACCATGTTTCCATCAACACCTTATTATTCGATTTGCAGTTTCGGTATTTATGTCCTTTGCCAGCAAGTGATCGCACTAGCGCGCATGCCTGTTCCGAAAATGGTTAAAAATGGTCTTAATTCGCCTTTTGTGATTTGGAGACAGTTTTGAGCTTCGCACTTGCCTTCGGCCTTCTTGCAGCGTCCGCTCTTCTCGAACTGTGAAGGGTTAGGCTGAAGGCGGCGGAGTAAGCTTTGCGGTGATTGCATCGGCTTGATCGCTGACTCCCATGATTCTCCAACCCTCAACACGCCAAGAGTTGCCTATCAGATAAGCTCATATCGGAGGCAAAAAGGCAAAAGAAGAATAAACACCATTTTTGACCAATTTAGGAACACGCATGCGCGCAAAAGCCACATCCATAAGGTGAGTGAATGAACACGAAAAGAAAGAGTTGGTTTGAAGTCGATAAAGACGGCTTAAAAGCTCTACAGCTTGGAAAGCCTAAGAGCTACATTATCAGAGAGCTTGTGGCTAATGCGTGGGATGAAAACATAGCCCTCTGCAAAATTGAAACGATTCACGAAAATGGAATTGCCACTATCTCAGTTGAGGACGACAATCCAGAAGGTTTCAGAGACTTAACAGATAGTTACACAATTTTCAAGCACACAGATAAACGCTCAAATCCGAAACAGAGAGGCAGATTCAATATAGGCGAAAAACAAGTTTTGTCAATTTAGCGCGCGCGCTAACAAGGAAAAGATGTTAAGCAACATTGTTTTGTAACAATTTCGTGTAACAGTAGTGTAACAATCACTTTTTTGGTTTTTAGCGTGGGCGCGCGCGAGAAACTCACGGGGGCTCTAAGGAAGTTCTTGAACCCTGAAGGTCTGGGCAGCCTGTTCCTGAGAGCCAAAGGAGTATGCAAGAATACGTTTCATAGCACGATCGATCCTTTGACATCTGGGGTGGGCGCAAAGTGAAGAAACGAGTAGAAATTAAGCTCGAAGAGGAGCTGGTTGATCGCCTAGATGGAGCAGCTGAGCTTCTCAAGACCGACAGAACGGATATCACCAGAAGCGCCTGCATCGCTTTTTTGAAAAACAGAGAGAGATAGGTGCTAATAAGCGAGCTAGGATCGATCGACGAGGCGTTATGGTGAGCGGGCGTTAGCTTAAACTGAATGGAAGCTTGGAAATCGCTAGCCTATAATCAGTTTATTCCTTTTTTTGCACTATTTGAAAAAAGCTGTTTGTCGCTCCTTAAGGCTATGATTGCGCCCATCTGGAACACTATAGCTAATCCCATCAATACTGCCGCCGAGTAACTATAATCTATGAGGAAGCCAAAGATGACGCCGCTTGCGAGCGTGCCGATGCCTAGGGCCGTATTGAAAATACCGTAGGCGGTGCCCCTCCTACACAATGGAACAAGGTCGCATACTGCAGCACGGTAAATCGACTCCTGCATACCTAAGACCAAGCCGAATATTATGCATGCAACGATTACACCGAGGAGACCTCCATAAGAGACGAAAAAAGCGGGAAATATTGCCAGGATGAAAGGCAGCACAAGAAGCTTCACTCCCAACTTATCAAAGAGGTGACCGGAGACCAAAGCCATAGGAGCGTCAACGGCCTGTACAACGACGTAGAGAAGAGGTACTATCCATTGCTGACCCAGCGGTTGGAGAATAGAGGAACCTGTGTAGAGTATAAGGGCAACGGGGATAAGCCCGAGGGTATTCAGGAAAATCGCTATGCAGTAAATCCAGAAGCCCCGGGTTAGAGAGGTTCCTTCTTCCTTAATGTTCTTAGCTTCGACCTCTACAGTTTTCCCGATCTTCCTGTAAGTGTAGGCTATTGCAACAAGCATTAGGGCGAAAGGGATTAACAGGATCTTGAAGGCGATGGGGTAACTGTTCGCGGTGTAGAACATCGCGCCGCCAAGGATCAGTGGGCCGATCACGGCGCCTATCTGGTCGATGGCCTCGTGGAGCCCGAATGCTTTTCCAGAGCCGACGCTTTTGCTAACTATGGAGATGACCGTGTCCCTAGAGGGGGATCTGATTGCTTTCCCAAGCCTCTCCAAGAGTAGCAGAGCCATCACCACTTCGATGCTGAAGGTGAAACCTATGAGGGGTATCGCCAGTATCAGGCCGTAGCCGACGAAGATGAAGAGCCAGTAGGCTCGACTTCTGTCTGAGAGATTTCCGCTAACAAGCCTCAAGGAGTAGCCTATGAACTCCCCTGCACCGCTGACTGCACCTACCAGAAACGCTGATGCGCCGAGGAACCTGAGATAATCTGGGGCAATTCCTCTACCTGACTCGTAAACTATGTCTCCGAGCATGCTCACGATGCCCATGGTGAGGATCGCGACGTAGGCGTTTCTCTTCGAGATTATCGAACCTTCAACCAAACCTCATTTCTCCTCATTCAGATGTGTTGGTAGAAGTTATCAGCCCTTGATCTTCTGCGTCATCGAGAATGTATTCGGCTCCGGAAGAGAAGACATCGCCCTTTTTGAATTTCGCTATTTCTTTCAAAAGGTCTTCTGGTTTGCCTATCCTCAAGTCGCATTCTACCTTGGACGCTTTTCAAAAATGGCTATGGCATCACGGAGAGGTGGAGCAACTGCTCCGGCAGAATAAACCTTGAGATGCCGCTTTTCATGGGGCATTGGCCTCTTCACCAACTCAGCATGAAATTGAGACCAATAATAACTTTTTGGGG
>Ga0315280_10002730_pt1 | contig 28180 bp, 27 predicted proteins | sample YL17G06_40_MG_FD_203697 | JGI IMG/M metagenome (GOLD analysis project Ga0315280, IMG submission 203697) | Sediment microbial communities from Yellowstone Lake, YNP, Wyoming, USA - YL17G06_40 | ecosystem: Environmental > Aquatic > Freshwater > Lake > Sediment | place: USA: Wyoming | collected... | reverse complement strand
GCCTTGGGCGCGTTCATGGGCGTGTTCTTTCTGATCGCGCTGGCGTTCTACGTTTACATGGCGCTGGCGCTGATGACCATCGCCAAGAAGACCAACACAGCGAACGCCTGGTTAGCATGGATTCCCATCGTCAACATCTTCTTGATGTTGAACATCGCCAAGAAACCGCTGTGGTGGTTCATCCTTTGCCTGATCCCGTTTGTGAACATCGTGATTTTCATTATCCTATGGATGGCCGTCGCGGAGGCTCGTGGGAAGCCCAGTTGGTGGGGTATTCTGATCATCGTGCCGTTCGTTAACCTTATTGTCCCTGGTTATCTGGCGTGGTCTGATTAGGGTCGCCCACGCCGAGCGTGATCAGTCGCCACCCGGGCATGCGGCTAGGGGCACGGTAAGGCTTTCCTCTTTGCCTTTTCTCGGGGGACAGGGCTCCGAGACTCGCCTGCTCGGCACCAGCTTGACTTCGCATGAAGGCATGGGCGTAGAATACTCTCCACGTCTTACTGAGTCCCCTGCCGGGATTCCGCAAACGGTCTCAGCCTTGCTGCCCAGGCGCAGCATTCCGGTGAGGTCGCCGTGGTAATAGCATCCCAGTTGCGGCCGGGCATGGTCGTGAAAGTTGGCGAGGATATCCTCAAGGTGATTGAGTCCACGTTTCACGTGGGCCAGGGGAAGATGCCGGGGAGCGTGCACGCCAAGCTGCAAAGCGTGCGGAAGGGGACCTTCAAAGAGCTGCGCTTCCGTCCCGAGGAGCGGCTGGAGGACGTTCCGCTCCTGAAGCAGGAGATGGAATTCCTATACAGCGACGCCGACTCAGCCACCTTCATGAACCCGGAGACCTTCGACCAGGTCTCCATACCGCTCGAGGCCATCGGGGCAGCCGAGAAATTCCTGAAGCCCGAGATGAAGATCCCCGTCGAGTTTCACGAAGGGGAGCCGGTCAGCATTGTCTTCCCGGGGTTTGTCGAAGTGAAGGTCGAGACTACAGCGCAGCCCGTCCACCAGCAGCAGGACAATACTTATAAGGCTGCGACCCTCGAGAATGGCTTGGAAGTGATGGTGCCGCACTTCATCCGGCCAGGAGAGATTGTGCGCATTGAGGTGGCTACCGGCAAATACATAGACCGCGTGCGCACCGACATCAAGAAGGTATAGGCGAGAAATCCCCTCCGTTAGTTCCGGACGTGCCGACCCTGACATCCCTCAGCGTTTCAACTTGGTGGCCGGAAGGTCGGTGCTACAGCGTTTTCAAGTAGGCTAGCAAGTTACTAACCTCCGCCGCCGAGAGCCTGCTACCAAAGGCAGGCAGGGCCGCGCTCCCCTTCTCAATCTGCGCGCGGACATTCGCCTCAGTGGCTGGCCTATGGCTCTGGGGGAGTTCTTTGTTCTTGAGCAGGGCTTTCAACCCAGGGCCCCAGCTTCTTGTCGGACTTGTCCCGGTAGTGGCACACGGCGCAGTTCATCTTGAAGATGGCTTCGCGTTCGGCCGCGGACCCCGGCGCGGGCTGCTCCGATTCTGTGCTTGGTGAATTTGAGGGTGGCTGATATTATTCCCGCGACAAACTTATGGACGCAGGTGATACTCCTCTTCCCGCTGAGGCTCGACCCCACTTGCAGACCCGCCCTGCCCAAAGCCCTGATGCGGCAGATATCGCGCGTATCTATCACCAAGCTACCCAGGATGGCCTGGCCACCTTCGAGGATTTTCTCGTCACGGCTGAAGAGCGGGAGCGATGGGTGCAGGAACACTCTGAGCGATACCCGTTGCTGGTGGCGGAGTGGGGGGACCGGATCCTGGGCTGGGCTTCCCTCAGCCCCTACCATAGTCGGCCGCACATCGAGGGGGTGGTCGAGATGCTCATCTACATTGACCGCGATTACCGGCGGCACGGCGTGGGCCGGGAACTAATGCGCGCGCTTCAGGCCGCCGCCCGCTCCTGCGGACACCGAAAAATCATCGGGCGCTTCCTTGCTTACAACGACGCCGGACGCACGCTCTGCCGCATGACCGGCTGGCGGGAGGTCGGCGTCCATCTGAAACACACCCGCATCGATGGCCGCTGGCAGGACGTCATCCTCGTCGAGTACTTGATTCCTGAGAATCTAGACTAAGAGTCTGCTCCGGTATTGTCTCCCCGCCGGTCCCTTGTCCCTCGCGGCGCTGCTAAGCAGGGCGGCCGCCGGACCTGCCCCCTCCTGCTGGAGGTCCTGCCAGCCAGTTCCAGGCGAGGTAGATGGGGACGCCCGCGAGAACTAACCCTAAGCCAATTAGGGATTCTTTCGGGCTGCGGGCCAGGGTATTCGCGACGATAGCAAGGGCAGCTAGGGCAAAGGCTAAAGGCACCAGGGGATAACCCCAGACCCGGTAAGGACGGTTGAGCGAAGGTTGTCGTCGCCGCAGGGCAATCACTGCCAGGACGGCCGCGCCGTAGAAGATCCACCCGGTGAAAATCACATAAGTGTAAAGTTGTTGGAAGGTACCGCTGGCGGCGAGCACGACGGACCAGCCACCTTGAATCAGGATAGCAAGGGCTGGGGTTTCGAACTTGGGGTGGATCCGGCCGACGGCGCTAAAGAAGATTCCATCGCGTGCCATGGCGAAATAAGCACGCGGTCCTCCCAGAACGTTTCCATTGAGCGCACCGAAGATTGAGCAGAGGATGAGCGCGGATACAAATGTTGCGCCGCGGGGTCCGGCCAGCACTTCCATGGCGGCCGCTGCCACACGCTGGTATCTGTTGTCCGCAAGCACGGCCAGGGGCAATACCCGCAGGTAGGCCAGATTCGCGCTGAGGTAGACGACCACTACCAGCAGGGTTCCCACCAGATAGCTGCGGGGCAAGACGCGGGAAGGGTTCTTCACTTCGCCGGCATTGAACGAGAGCATGTGCCAGCCCTCGTAGGCCCAGAGCGCGGCGATGAGGGCCGTGCCGAACGAACTCCAAGTGGTGTGGGGTGTGGGGAGCGGTGCGGTGGGCTGTACCGGGCGTACGCCCGTGGCGAAGACCGCGTAGCCCAGGATCACTGCTAATCCCGCCAGTTTCGCCAGCGCGAACAACGTCTGCACCACCGCCCCCTTCCGTACGCCCACGACGTTGACGAGCGTGAGAACAGCGATCACGCCCGATCCCACAAGTTTCTGTTCGAACGGGGTGAGCACCACAAAGGTCGAGGTGTAGATGCCAAAGGCCACGGCCAGCGTGGCGATGGAGCCGGAATTGATCACCAGGAGCAGCGCCCAACCGTAGAGAAAGGCGAACGGCTTTCCATAGGCCTCCCGGAGGTAGACGTAGACACCGCCGGCCTCTGGCTGAGCGGCTCCCAGCTCGGCCAGGGAGAGTGCGCCGGCCAGCGAGAGCGCGCCGCCCACCATCCAGACCAGGAACAGGCTGTGCACCGACCCTACCTGTCGGGCCATGTCGTGCGGAACCAGGAAAATCCCCGAGCCGATGATGGTGCCCACCACAATCGCGGTCGAACCCAGGGGGCCGAGGGCACGCGGCAGGCTTCCCGGCGCGGTTGCCGCCTTTGAGAGCACTGAACCTTCAGTCATAGACGCTGCGATCCGACCGGTGAATGGAGGCCGCATTGCCCAAGGGTCCTTGCCCTAGGGGGCTAATCCCTGGAATTTCTTTACGCGCTCAGGGCGGGCCATTATACTGAGGGCCGTTTGGCGCGCCCAGAGAAGTTTTTCTTTTCCGGGCAGGCATCGCCAGGTTCGAGGTGAGCAGTGAGCGCAGAGGTTGATTACTTCCCAGAGCGCTTTCGGGACCAGGTGTCGTTAGTGGTGGGGGGTGCGCAGGGCATCGGCAAGGCCATTGGCGTGCGCTTGGCGCGAGAAGGCGCGCATCTGGTCATTGGGGATATAGACCGAAGGATGATGGCGCTTGCCAGGCGTGAGATTGCGGCGTGGGATGGAAGCGTGCGGACCATCTATTGCGATGTCCGGAGGCGTCGTCAAGTAGACGCCATGGTGGCGCGCGTCCTCCGCTGGTACGGCCGTATCGATATCTTGATGTACGTCGCGGGTGTCGTGCGTAGCCTCCCCTTCGCGAAAACCAGAGAGAAGGATTGGGACTACATGCTGGACACGAACCTTAAGGGAGCTTTTCTCACCGCGCGCGCCGTCGTGCCACATATGCTCAAGCGGCGACGGGGCAAGCTGATCTTCATGGCTTCGACGAACGCCTGGGACGCGGAGGCAGAACTGGCTCCCTATAACGTAACGAAGGCGGGCATCTTCCTGCTGGCCAAGACGCTGGCTCGCGAACTCGGCCCGTATGGGATCAATTCCAACGCCCTGGGTCCGGGATTGATCCGGACGCGCATCTCCGAACCCTTTCTGCGCAATCCGAAATTCATGAAGAAGTATGAGAACCTGATTCCTGTCGGGCGCGTGGGTATGCCAGAGGACGTCGCCGGGCCGGCGACCTTTTTGGCGTCGCGCGACGCCGACTACATCAACGGAGTCCTGTTGTTCGTGGATGGCGGGCAACTGGCTTGACCGTGCATCGAGAACGCGGCCGTATGCGTAGGAGGCAAGCCCGGAACCTTTGAGGAGGTAATTTCTGTGCTGGCATACAAGAATTCCCAAGAGCTATTCGCTTGGTGCAAGATTCCGGCGGAGGAGCTTCCCACACATCCGCAAGCCAAAGTGAAGCTCAAGATTGTTCCTACCCCGCAGGACGTGTACCAGGTTTTTGCGGATACCTTGCTGGAGGAAGTGAAGACGAACAATGCTGCGGGGCGTCCTACCCGCTGGATTCTTCCTTGTGGCCCGCGGGGCGAATACCCTCTGTTCATCGCGCGGGTCAATCAGGAGCGGGTGAGCCTGAAGAACGTGCACATCTTCCACATGGATGACCACTTGGACTGGCAAGGACGCCACCTGCCGCGCGATCATCCTTTCTGCCTGAAGGGCTGGATGTTGAAGCACTTCTATGGACCGATTGACCCGGCGCTGAATGTTCCCGAGGCACAACGGCATTTCCCCTCTATCTACAACGTGGACGAGATGGCAGAGAAGATCGCGGCGGTGGGCGGGGTGGACACCACCTACGGCGGCATCGGCTATCGCGGCCACATCGCCTATAACGAGCCGCCTCGTTCGCCCTGGTACCGGGTCAGCGCTGAGCAGTTCCGCAATTCCACTACGCGCATCCTTCACTTGAACGAGGATACGCTGATTGCGCTGAGCCATCGAGCGGCCGGTGGGTGCTCAGATATCGTGGCGCCGATGGCCATCACGCTGGGTATGCGCGAGCTGCTCGGGGCGCGGCGTGTTCGCCTGTACAGCGAGACCGGGGCATGGAAACAGACCGTCATTCGCATCCTTTTGTTTGGTCACGTGAGTCCGGAGGTTCCGGTGACTTATTGCCAGGAGCACCCGGATTGCGAAGTCACCGTGGACGCGGCCACGGCGGCGTGTCCGCCGCTTGGAATCTAGGGGAGGAAAGAGGGGCAGAGATGGAGCGAAGGAGCGTTGTGGTGGTGGGCAGCCACGTCCAGGGATTGTTCATGCGCGTGGAACGCTTTCCTACCGCGGACGAGACGGTGCTGGGTTGGGACTATCGGGAAGCGTTGGATGGCGGGAAGGGTTCGCATCAGGCGATTGCTTGCGGCCGCCTGGGGCTTCCCACCTCTTTCGTGGGTCGTGTCGGCAAGGACCGGCTCGGAGAGCGCGGCGCGCAGTGGATGAGGGAAGCGGGAGTTGATTTGACGTACCTCGGTTGGAGCGAAACGACAGCGACCGGCTGCGGGTTCGTCATGATCAATCCGGGCGGAGTTCCTGCCATCACTACGGCCATGGGGGCAAATGAGGAGTTCTCGCCAGCCGATGTGGACCGTGCCGCACCGGCGCTCGCTCAGGCGGGAATCGTTCTGGTCACCTTCGAGATTCCAGTGGCTACAGCACTCTATGCGGTCCGGCGCGCCAAGGAATTGGGAGCGTTCACTATCCTGACGCCTGGTCCGGCGGAGCCTTTGCCCAAGGAGTCACTCAAAGGGCTGGATCTCTTGGTCCCTAACCAGACGGAAGGTGGAGTGCTCATGGGATTAGGCTCGCGCGACCGGATTGCGCCTTCCGAGCTAGCGCGGCAATTGCAGGATTACTTCGGCGTTCCCCAGGTCGTCATCACCTTGGGGGAAGAGGGGGCACTGGTGATGGACGGGGCAGAGCAGCAGATGATGCCTGCTTACGAAGTCGAGGTTCTGGATACCCCTGGCGCTGGGGACGCATTTACCGCAGGGCTCGCTTTCGGGCTCATGGCCGGGGTTCCCCTGGCGGAGGCTGCGCGATTTGGGTGTCTCACCGCGGCCCGCGCCATCACGATTCGTGAAAGCGTTCCGGGGTTCGGAACCTTCGCGGAGATTCAGGAGTTCGCCGCCGCTCACGGCTTCGACATTTCACCCCGACTTGTCGGGGCCAAACGCATTTTTCACTGAGATCGGTGCAGGAGGTTAAGAGACCATGGCTGTTGTCATGCGGTTTGTCCAGCGATTTCGGGCCGACAAAAGGAAAGAGTTCATGGACCTGGAAAGGGAATTTGCCCGCCTGGAACATGAAGGAGTGCTTACGCTTGGTCAGCGAATGGCTCCCATCGCCGCGCGCGATCCAGGCAACACTCTGATTTGGGAATCCACCTTCCAGGATCTGGCTGCTGCCGAACAGGCGCTGAAGGCCTTAGAGCAAACCGAGCAGCACCAGAGGCTTTTGGAGAAGCAAATCCCCTTTTTCGAAGATGCCTGGGTGGAATTCTACGAGGTTTTGGATTTCTAATCTGCGTTCGATCTTAGAGGAGAAATTATGCGCAAAGCGATTCATCCTGCTGCTGCCCCTCGGCCGCGAGGTCCGTACTCCCCGGCGATTGTCGCGGAGGGTTTTGTATTCGTCGCCGGTCAGGGCCCCGTGAACCCGAAGACAAACGAGCTGGAACTTGGTGATGTCCAGTTGGAAACGCGTCGCACCTTGGAGAACATCCGGCTTATCTTGAGCGCGGCCGGAAGTTCCCTGCGTGATGTCGTGCGCGTGGGTGTTTTCCTGGCCGACATGAACGACTTTGCGGCCATGAATGAGGTGTACCGGGAGTTCTTCCCGGAAGCCCCGCCGGCGCGTACCACGGTGGGCGCGCAACTGCCGAAGATCAAAGTCGAGATTGATTGCATCGCCCGCGTGCGCAAAGCTCGCAGGCGCTAAGCAGCGGTAGTGTGCTGCTCTGCGAAGACGGATTGAGGAGCCCATGCATTGTCGTGACCTTTCCACGCCTGTCCTGACCATCGATCTTGACGTTCTGGAACGCAATCTCGACCGCATGGCGCGCCTTTGCCGCGATCAAGGCGTGGGCCTGCGTCCGCACACCAAGACTCACAAGACGCCCGAAGTCGCCCGGATGCAGCTCGAACGCGGCGCTGTCGGCCTGAGTGTGGCCAAGGTGGGTGAGGCCGAAGTGATGGCGGAGGCAGGACTAGATGATATCCTCGTCGCCTATCCGGTCTTTGGCGGGGAGAAGCTGCGCCGACTGGCCCAGCTTGCCCGGATGCGGCGACTTCTAGTTTCACTCGATGATGAGGCTACGGCACAGGAACTCTCCCGCGCGGCCGGCGCACAGGGCTCAACGGTAGGCGTGCTGGTGGAGTTCGACGCGGGGTTCCACCGCTGCGGTTTGCCGCCGGGCCCGGCCTGTGTGGACTTGGCCAGGAAAATCCAGAAGCTGCCTGGGCTCCAGTTCCGCGGCCTGATGAGCTACTTCGGAAGTGTCTGGGGAACTGAAGACGCGCGCCGGCAGGAAGCCGAGCAGGTGGCGGAACGAGTAGGACAAGCGCTTGCCGCCTTCCGCGAGGCGGGGATGCCCGTGGAAATCGTTTCCGGGGGCTCGACACCTTCGGCCGAGTTCGCGCATCGGATCCCGGGACTCACGGAGATTCGCCCTGGGACGTACGTCTATAACGACCTGAACACTTACTATCAGGGCGCGTGCCGCCTGGAAGACTGCGCCGCGCGCGTGGTGACGACGGTGGTTTCAACTGCCGTGCCCGGCCGCGCCATCATTGACGCGGGATCGAAAACCTTTTCGTCCGACCCGCTCCGTGCGGGGCCCGGCGCTGGCCACGGATACGTGATCGAAGCTCCCGATGCCCCGCTCATCAAGCTCAACGAGGAGCACGGCCATCTTGACGTCACCAAATCCCGGCATCCCTTTTGCGTGGGCGAAGTGCTCACCGTGATTCCCAACCACGTGTGCACCTGTGTCAACCTGCACGATGAGGTATTTCTGCTGCGGAACGAGCAGGTCGTGGGCTCCTGGCGCGTCGCCGCGCGCGGGAAGACTCGTTAGTCCCAGTCAATTGGCCGAACGCGCGTGCTTGCCAGATGACCCCGTCCGGGAGGTTGCCCGAAGCCGCGTGGGCGTGCGCCCGCAGCCGATGGCAGTGTGCCTACGGCTGGCTTTACTTCGTGTACCTGCAATGCTATAGTGCGAGCGCGGACTGGAAATTATCAGTCGAAAATCCTATCGGGAAACCTGACGCGCCCACGGGGCGCCCTACCATTGGAGGAAATCATGCGCAGGACACTGGTACTCATGCTTGTGGCGCTGTTCGTGTCCATCGGATTTGCCGGGGGGACGGCAGCGGGACAAGAGACACAAGGAAAAAAGGAAAAGGTGGCGGCGGAGAAGCAGCTCATATGGCGCGGGACCATCGTGAGGTTCGACAAGGGAGCCTCCACCCTGACCATCCGCAGCAAAGGTGCGGAGAGGGTTGTGCACTACGCCGACTCCACGCGGTGGACCCAGGGAACGAAATACATCGATGTCAGCCAATTCAAGGAGGGGGCTGACGTTGTCTGCCGGGGCAAGGCGGATGAGAAAGGCGAGTTCCACGCCAACCGCGTCGATCTGAAGCGGCTCCCCTAAGCTGTTGTCTGAAACACGGGCCAGGCAGTGGGCTGCGCGGTGCGGGGGCATTGCTGCTCCTAGGCGAATCGGCGCCCGGGAGGCCATGCTAGCCCGTCCAGCGGGCAAGTGAGGTTGTGGCGGCTGGTGTTGAGTGCCGTCGGTGGAGAAGAGGACATGGCCCGCTTCGCTGTCAGGGCGAGAGAGCGGAGTGCGGCGCGTGGCAAAGTTAAACCCAAGACTGCGGCAAACACAAAAAAGACACCAGGCTGCTGACGCTGGTGGGCAAAACGCGTTCAAGACTCCTCCCAGCGGGCGTGCATTTCTTCCGCTGAAGCGCTCTGGGGCAGTGAGCAGAAGGAGGCGCAGATGTCTTCCAGGCGTTGCTCACTAATGCTAGCCGCGGCAGTCGGCATGGCTGTCGCAGGCCTCGGCACCGGATCCAAGGCACAGAGCCCAAGCACCGAACCCAACCTTACCGAGGCCCAACAGCGGGAATTCCTGCTGAACGCCAAGATCATCAACTACAAGCAAATCGGCAAAGGCGTCACGAGCCCGTGGCGTTTAACACTCAGTGACGGCGTGGTGACGCACGACGCCGCCTTCCAGAACGTGGATCTGCGCCAAGCTGAAGTTGCATTCCGTCAAGGACCCAGCGAGATTGGCTTCCGCGACTTTTATGGTTATAACATCGCGGCTTACGAGCTGGCCAAGCTGCTGGGCCTCAGCGACATGGTTCCGGTGACGGTGGAACGCAAATGGAAGGGCCAAGCGGGCGCGCTGAGCTGGTGGGTCCCCTGGAAGTGGGACGAGGAGATGCGTCAAAAGCAGAACTTGCAGCCGCCCAACGCGGAGGCCTGGAATAATCAAGTGGACAAGGTGCGGGTATTCGTCCAGCTCATCTATGATACGGATCGCAACGCCGGAAACCTGCTCATTGCGGAGGACTGGCAGCTCTGGATAATTGACTTTACGCGGGCCTTTCGCCTTCACAAGACTCTTAGAAATCCTGAGCAGCTCCAGCGCTGTGACCGGCAGTTGTGGGAGAACCTGCACAAGCTGAACGCCAAAGAACTAATGGAAAAGACCGCATCGCACCTCAGCAAAGGAGAGGTACAAGCATTGTTGGCGCGGCGGGACGCAATGGTTGACTATTTCCAGTGGCTCATCCAGCAGAAAGGTGAGAGCGCTGTGCTCTACTAGCTTCTCAGTCGTTACGATGGTGACCATGCGGGCAGAATCCCGCCCAGTCGTCCACACCGTGCTAAACTAACCTTGGGGAGGGATGGGTGAGTGGTTGAAACCGGCGGTCTTGAAAACCGTTAGCCTCGCAAGGGGCTCGGGGGTTCGAATCCCTCTCCCTCCGCCAGCTTACCGATTGGCCCGCAAGCATTTAGCCACATTCTATTGAATCATCCGTTGTGGTTTGCCGTCGCCATTTGGAGCACACGTGGAGCACAATAAGCTGGTAGCCACAGTCAATCGTTTTTGATTGACCGTGGGATTTTTCCGGCAGCAAAGAACCCTCGGTCATGGCCTGCCTGCGCCCGCCTGCCGTCGGGCAGGGCAGGCAGGTTAGACCAGCGCCACATCCCCGAGCCTCCCGGCGTGTGAGCCGCGCCGACAAAACTCCGCGTAATCGATCTGGTCCCGCAGCATGATATAGAGCCGGATGGCCAGCTTGCGCGCCACCGCCACCTTGGGGGACGCCGCGCCCTTGCGAAATGCCAGGCGACGATACACGCGGCGCAATCCGGGGTCGAAGCGGCTCGCTGTCTGGGCCGCTTCCACCAGCAGAGCGCGCAGCCCGTCAGCTGACGGGTTGGCCGGTCGAAGCGCTGTCGGCCGCCGCTGGAATCTTCCTGCGGAATGAGGCCCACGTAGCTAGTCACGTGCTTGGCGTCCGGAAACCGCTCCACCGGCCCCAGGACCAGCACCGGGCCCAGCGCGGACAATAAGGTGCCTGCGCTGGTGATTCACTCCTCAAGCTGGCGAAGGAATAGGCCGATAACTACATGGGGATTGCACCGAGGCGAGGTAAGGAGCGTAGGCCAGAGGACTGACGGCAGGTAGCGTTGTTTTGTCGAGCGCCAGGAACAAGAAGCCGCGTTTGATAGGAAAAGGCGCGTAAGGCTTAAGTACGGAAGGCTCAGGGGAGATCCCCTGTAAGTCACAGGGCGGAGCGTTATGCTTTCGACGCCGGACGAGGTGGCCAGTGGAGTGCAAAGCGCCAGTTGGTACGCCATTCATACCCGTCATCAGCACGAGAAAGTCGCAGCGCAGATCCTCACCAACAATGGTTTTGAAGTCTTCCTGCCGCTTTACACCGCGGTTCGTCACTGGAAGGACAGGGTGAAGCAACTCTCCCTACCGCTGTTCCCTTGCTACGTCTTTATCCGGGGAGGAGCAGAGCGCTCGCGGGAGGTCGTGACCACACCCGGCGTTCACGGCTTCGTGCAATGCGGGAGCAGGCGAGCGGCCATTGCCGAAGAGGAGATCGAGGCGGTACGGCAGGTCGTCCAGCGGAGCAACAGCGTGGAACCTCATCCCTACCTCAAGTGCGGGGACCGGGTCAGGGTTGAAGCAGGCCCTTTGGCCGGAATTGAGGGCATCCTGGTCCGTAAGAAGAATCTGTTCCGGTTAGTGCTATCTGTGGAGCTCCTGGAGAAGTCGGTGGCCGTCGAGGTGGACGTCGGCATGGTGGAGCGCGTCCCGCGCCCGTGGGGAGGTGGGCGAGACTGGCAGGGCTCCACCTGGTCTCTCGGATACGCTTAGCGGGGTTGGTGCGCGACCGCAAGGAATTGTTATCGCCCAAGGGGCAGAGCTAGACGGTGAGTCAACCTAAGAAGCCGGAGACGAGCGCCAACACGCCTCGAGACCATGCCTCGCCAGTGGGGCCGGGGAAGACGCCAGGGCGAGCGGTTCGTGCGCTCCTGGCAGCAATCGTTGTACTTGGGACCGAGGCCCTCATCGGTGGGCAGCAGTCCTCTTCCAGGCCACGCGAAGACTCCGTATCTCCGCAAGCGGTCGCCGCGGTTTCCCCCGGCGCCCAGCCCCGCGCGCAGGAAATGCTGGTCAGCCCGGATGATCTAGTGGAGGTTAGCGTCCTCGATGTTCCGCAGATGTCCCGCGTGTATCGTGTGAGCCCAGGTGGCGAGATCGTTCTTCCCCTGCTGGCTCAACCGATCGAAGCGGTGGGCCTGACGCCGGTTCAGCTATCACACGTTATTGCTGAGAAGCTTCGCGAGGCGGGGTTGGTGAGCAATCCTTACGTGACCGTCGAAGTGAAGGAATCGCGGATGCACTCTGTGGCTGTCGGGGGAGCGGTAAGGAAGGCTCAGATCTACCCGCTGTTCGGTGGCACCACGCTTCTGGACGTGCTTTCCCAGGCGGGAGGGCTCGCTGATGAGGCAGGTAACACCGCCACCATCAGCCGCGGGGCCGTTGCCTTGAGGGCGTTGGGAAGTGCCGGTGGCCCTGCGGATGCAGCGCTAGGAGCGCCTCCCCAGGTCATTACGGTTGATTTGAAGCGTCTGCTGGAGACCGGCGATCCCGCACTCAATGTGGACATCTACCCCGGGGACCGCGTGATGGTCCAGCGCGCCGGAATTGTTTACGTGGTGGGGGCGGTGAACCGGGCAGGAGGGTTTCCCCTGAAGGACGACCAAGAACAAATGACCGTGCTGAAGGGGATTGCTCTTGCCCAGGATCTGAAGGCGACCGCAATTCGGCAGAAGGCAGTAATTATCCGCAGCCGTCCGGGAGCACCCGAGGGACGCGAGGAGATTCCCGTTGACCTGAAGAAGATTCTGGCGGGCCGCGCGCCCGACGCGGCCATGCAGCCTAACGATATCTTGTTTGTCCCGGACAGCACCGGCAAGAAGGCCTTGCGCCGGGCGGCGGAAGCCGCTGTCCAAATCAGCACGGGCCTAATAGTCTGGCGGCGCTGATCGGGGCCGCGTCCAGCGAACCTTTCACAGGGATACAAGAATGGCTGAAAACTCCGACTTCGCGCCGCGGAGGGATCGTCGCGCCGGGCCGCTCGCCCCGCGAGCCGCGCCCCTCGTCACAATTGAGCCAGAACCCTCCGCTTTCTACCTGCGCGCTTACTGGCAAATCTTAAACAGGCGGAGATGGACTGTCCTGACCGTAGTCCTCACTCTCACAACGCTGGTGGCCATTGTTTCATTCAAGATGAAGCCCATCTACCAGGCCACCGCGCGGGTGTCAGTCGAGGCTGAGCCGCCCAACATGCAAACCATCAACAACCTCTACCAATCCCTCCCCACCGACCCCGCTTTTTTGCAAACCCAGGTCAATGTCCTTAAGAGCGATAACCTGGCTTGGCAGACCATTCAACAGTTCGGGCTTGGAGAAAACGCCGAGTTCAATCCGATCTCCCAGCCGTCCAAAGCCGCGCCGTCGGACTCTCCCACCGTAATCCAAGACCGGCTGATCCGAACCTTCAGGTCCCACCTCCGTGTGGAGCTGATGCGAGACAGCCGTGTGTTGGAGGTAAGTTTCGAGAGTGTCGCCCCCGGCCTGGCGGCGCGCGTCGCCAACAGCCTGATCGCCAACTACGCTGAATACAACTTCCGCACCCGATACGATGCGACTCGCCAGGCTTCCGGGTGGATGGAACAGCAACTTGACGAACTCAAAGCCAAGGTCGAGAAGTCCCAACAGGCGCTGGTCGATTACGAGCGCGAGCACGCCATCGCTAACGTCAGCGACAAGCAGAACGTGGTCGAGCAGCGCCTGGCGGACCAAAGCAAGGACTTGACGGAGGCGCAAAGCGCGCGCGCGCAGAAGGAAGCGGTTTACGACATAGTGCGAGGTAACGAAGAGCAGGTGGCCCTGGTGGCCGATAATCCCTTGCTGCAGCGGCTGGAGGAGAAATATGCCGACCGCCAAGCTGAGTATGTCGAGGCGCTAGGGCAGTACGGCCCCAACTTCCCGAAAGTCGTCAGGATCCGGAACCAGGTAGCCGAAATCGAGTCCCTTATCGAGCGCGAGCGCAAGCAGATGGTGGTCCGCATTCGGAACGATTACAACACCGCCTTAAGGCGGGAAAAATTGCTGGCCGCGGCCGTCGCACAACAAAAGATCGAAGTGGGAAGGCTGAATCAGCTCCTCATCCAGCACAACGTTCTGAAACGAGAAGCGGAGAGCAATCAGCAGCTTTACGATAGCTTGATGAGGCAACTCAAAGATGCCACAGTATCGGCCGGGCTGAGAGCCACCAACGTCCACGTGGTTGACCAGGCACTCGTTCCCACCGTGCCCGTGCGCCCGAACAAGTTGCAAAACATCGCCGTGGGCTTGCTGGTCGGACTGATTCTCGGGGTGACCCTGGCGTTTGTGGGGGAGGGGCTGGATGACTCCATCAAATCAGCCGAGGAACTCGAGCGGACTATAGGTTTGGCAACGCTGGCCGTCATTCCGAGGGAGAGCACAATCAAATCTCCCTCTACTTGGTTGCTCGCGCGGAAGGCGGCTGGATCAACTCCGGAAGGAAAGGTTGAACTGACTGTTTTGCACCGGCCTGCCTCAGCACTGGCAGAGTCTTTCCGCTCGTTGCGGACCTCCGTGCTGCTTTCGACCGCTCCGCGGCCGCCCCAAGTGCTCTTGGTGACGAGCGCGCAGCCCAAGGAAGGAAAGACGTGCATCACGCTTAACCTCGCGTTCACGCTCGCCCAGCGCGGCAGCCAAGTCCTGATCATCGACGCTGACCTTAGGCGGCCGAAAGTTGCCCGCGCGCTCGGTTTAACGAACCAGGAAGGACTGACCAGCTTTCTGGCGGGATCTCATGGTTTGGAGGCAGCGCTGAAGCAATCTGAAGCGTTGCCTAACCTGTGGATTCTCCCTGCTGGTCCGCACCCTCCTAATCCGGCGGAGTTGCTTTCCTCGCCCACCATGGAGCAGTTACTGCAAGGGTTGCGGAGACGTTTCGATCACATCGTGATCGACACGCCGCCGGCCCTTTGGGTGACGGATGCTACCGTTCTTTCTCGTTTCGTGGACGGGGTGATTCTGGTGGTGGAGAGTCGGGTCAGCGCACGGGGCGTGATCCTGCGCACATACAGAATCCTCGAGAATGGTGGCACCAAAATCCTGGGCGCGGTTCTGAATAAGCTCGACATGACGCATGACGGCTACTACGGCTCTTACTACCGCTACTACCGGCATTACTACCCTGAAAAGGGCTCCGAGGGCGCGGAGACTGAATCGCGCCCCGGGGGCAAGCCCTCAGTTTCCGTCACTCCCAAGAATATCTAGGTGGAATTTGGTGTCAGAGCGGATTCTCGTCGCGGTCCCCCGAAAGGATTCGCCTCGCGGGGTTATGCCGAGGGGTCGAAGGGTCATTAAACCAGCGAGAGAGTTGGTGCGCTGGCCTTTGCGCGGGGCGCATGATCCCTAGTGCTTTGTCGGAGACCGGCGTGGCTGCTTTTTCGCTCCGCTCTCGGCGGCGGCAGATGCTGTTTCTGCTGGGCATCGGCGTGGCGGCGCTCCTTCTTGCCTCCCAGGTGGTGCGAATTGCCGTGGCCGCGAAATGGGGCGAATCTCTCAACTCCAGAAGTCTTCAGAAAGCCATCGCCTTAGATCCCGCGAATCCGGAGTATTACTACCGCTTGGGGCTCGTCTATTCCTACTCGCTTGGGGAAGTCAACCTGCCAGAAGCCGCCCGGCTCTTGCGCAAGTCAACAGACCTGAATCCTCACAAGGCCCTCTACTGGTCAGCCCTCGCCTCGGCTTGTGATTCCATGAACGATACTACCTGTGCCGATCGAGCGTTGGAGCGGGTACTGAGCTTGAGTCCTATGACGCCTCGTCTTCACTGGATTGCCGCGAACCACTACGTGTTGACGAATCGACCAGAAATTGCTCTGTCCCACTTCCAGCGCCTCCTGCAGCTGGACTGGGGCTACGCAAGGTCCACCTTCCGCATTTGCCTGCGCTTGGTCGATGATCCCGTGGTTATATTTGATAAGGTTCTTGCCTCCGGTAACGACCCCGACCTGAAGCTGAGGTACTTGGACTTTTTGAGCGGCGAGGGAAAAACGGACGCCGCCGACCGCGTTTGGGCAGAAGTTGTGGCCGCGCGCCCTTCGCCGTTCGCGTTTTCGCTGGTTCAGACTTACTTGGACCGTCTTCTCAATCCCGGCCAGGTTCAGCAGGCAGTAAAGGTCTGGCAGGACCTCGAGCATCTTGGTGTAATCCGGAGGCCCGCCGCCGAGGACCAGGATAACCTCGTGTTCAACGGAGGGTTCGAACAGGTTCCTTTGAATGCCGGATTGGATTGGCGCTGCAGAGAGTTCCCGTACGTATCGGTTGATTTTGCGGCCGCGGGTGTCGGGCCGCGGAGTCGTTCACTTCGCATCGACTTTACAGTAAGGCGCAACGGTGCCTATGAGCCAGTGTACCAATTCGTGCCGGTCACGCCCAACCGGGTTTACGTCTTGACAGCCCAGGTCCGTTCGGAGCAAATCGCTTCCGACAGCGGCCCGCGCTTACGCGTGCTTGACCCGTTCTGCCCGACTTGCCCGGAGAGCTCGAGCGAAATGACCGTGGGGACAACACCTTGGCATCCAGTCAGCCTCAGGTTTGCTACGGGCCCGCAGACCCAACTGATCCAGTTATCCCTCTGGCGACCAAGGAGCAGAACCTTCCCCACCGAAATCAGTGGAACCTTCTGGGTGGACGGAGTTAGCTTGAAAGCGCTACCTACGGCTACGGCAGAAAACGCGACAAAGCCCAGGGCGCGAACGTGACAGGCACATCAGCGCTGCCGACTTCGGTCTCCGCCTATCAAGATAGCGGCGGAGCAGGATTCCATGTCGAGCCGCGCGCCTTCCTTGGTGCGCGTGTCCTGCTCATCGCTACCTTGCTGGGAGCGCCGCTCGCTTTTGGCGCAGTCCAGACGTGGGCCTGGGCTGCCATTTCAATCTCGGCCCTTCTTCTGCTTCTGCTTTGGGCCATAGGATGCGTGCGCCAGGGCGTGATCAGGATTGCTTGGTCACCGCTCTACGTTCCGGCAGCGCTGTTCGTTCTGTTGGGGACAGCTCAGCTTTACGGCGGTCTCACGCTCGACGCGATGGCCACGCGCGAGTCCCTGATCAAATTAGTGGCCTACCTGATTGTCTTCTTTCTGGCCGGCCAGCTTTTTGCCTTTGCCTCGCCGAGGGTCTGGGGCGCGTTGGGGCTGACGGTAACTCTCTTTGCTTTCGCCTTGGCGCTGTTCGCCATCCTCCAATTCTTCTCCAGCGGAGGATCCATCTACTGGACGGTGAAGCTCCGCTGGGGCGGTTATGTCTTTGGACCCTACATCAACCACAACCACTATGCCGGCTTGATGGAGATGTTGATCCCTATTGCCGCGGCCTTCGTGCTCTCCTCGAGCGAGTCCCAGTCGTGGCGCACCCTGCTAAGGTTCTCCATCCTCGTACCGGTTGCCGCGCTGCTGTTGTCAGGGTCGCGTGGCGGCATGATTGCCTTGCTGGGAGAGATCCTGATCTTGAGTGCAGTAGTCCATAAGTTCAGTCGCACCCCCGGCCGAAAAGCTCGGGCGACGCTAGTCGGCGTGGGAATTGTTGCAGCAGCGCTGCTCTTCTTCTGGATGGACCCAGGCGAGGTCTCGCAGCGCTTGACGACGGTGGCTAAGCTCGCACAGTCACCTGAGGCTACGCTCGGCGAGCGGACAATGGTTGCAATCGATTCGCTTCGGATCTGGCGCGATCATCCCTGGCTAGGTACAGGCCTAGGGAGTTTTGAGACCGCTTATCCGCGCTATCGAAGCTTTCCGGGAGACGCCGTGTATGACCATGCCCACAACGACTATGCCGAGGCCCTGGCGGAAACGGGACTAGTGGGGGCAGGGCTGATGCTGGGAGGACTGCTGCTGTTTTTGCGTCTGGCGTTTCGGCAGCTCGCCGAAAGGCTTCGGAACGAAGTCGGTTGGATCCAGTTAGGCGCCGCGCTGGGATGCTGTGGATTGCTCATCCATAGTTTGGTGGATTTCAATCTCCACATCCCCGCCAACGCCGCGTGGTTTGCGGTGTCAGCAGCAATCGCTACGAAAGTCTATACCTTGGGCAACCGGTTTCCTCATGGGGAGGCTGGGCAGAGCAATCAACTGGAGAACCGGGCTTGCCCCAGTCCTGATACACTGCGCCGTGCTTAGAAGCCCTGAACTAAGAGCAAGGAACCTATTGAGAGACGTAGTGGTGGTTGGAGCTGGACCCGCAGGATTGCACGCTGCATATCGACTGGCCAGCGCCGGGCTTGACGTGCTTCTCCTCGAGGCCCGGACACAAGTCGGCGAAGGTGCCATTTGCGCCGGTGTGATCGGCGAGGATGCCTTCACGCGGTTTGGCCTTCCCACCCGCTCGGTCCTGGCAAGCATTTCCTGCATTCAGGCCATCTCTCCCGCCGGAAGAGCGCTGGAGCACAAAACCACCGCCCCGTTGGCCCGCGTGGTGAATAAGGGGCAGTTCAATCGCGACCTGGCTGATCGTGCCTCATCCGTGGGCACCGAGATTTGGCCCGGAAGGTATGTGGAGTCGATCCAACCTGAGAAGCAGAGCGTAGTTCTGCACTTCCGCACGCCAGAACAGGCCACTGGGACGCTGAGAACTCGCGTGGCTGTCATTGCTTCGGGCGTGAATTTTGCTCTCAACAAGATCCTGGGGTTGGCCAAGCCCCGCGAATTCCTGCACGCTATCCAGGCTGACGTGTCGTTGCACCAGGGCGGCGACTCCCATGCCACACAGGTGTATGTAGGCCGGTCCGTCGCACCCGGAGCCTTCGGCTGGAACATACCGCTTGGCCACGGGCGCGCCCGCATTGGGATCATGACCACCGCCCTGGATCCAAGGCCGTTTTTTGATGCGCTCATACGCAGAATCGCGCCAGGGCTTGGTGACCCTCAGGTTAGACTCTCCCCAAAAGCGATTGCCCAGGCGCCTGTCGGCAGGTGTGCTACGGAAAGAATCCTGGCGATCGGAGAGGCTGCGGGCCACGTGAAGACTTCAACCGGTGGAGGCATCCACTACGGTCTGCTGTCGGCTGAACTAGCGGCGGAGGTAATCCTGCGAGCCTTTCACGAAGGTCAGTTCTCCATCCAGACCTTCGGTGAATTTGAACGCTATTGGCGCCGGGCATTTGGCAGCGAGCTGGTTACCGGGTATTTCGCGCGGAAGCTGGCGGCAAGCTTCTCTGACAGCCAAATCGAAAACATCTTCGATCGTGCCAAAGCGATGAACCTTCTGGCGCGACTTGACGGAAGCTTGCAGTTTGACTGGCATCAGCGGGCTATCCTCACGTCGATCCGTAGTCTTATTACTCCCTCAAGCGTCATTTGAAGAGCAAACAGTCCCCAAACCACAGCTCACAAGCTGGCGCGTGTTAAAGCGCACCTTCGACATTCTCGTCTCGGGAATAGGTTTGGCCGTGTCGCTACCTCTGTGGGGGCTAATCGCGCTGGCCGTAAAGCTCGAAGATGGCGGACCCGTTTTCTATCGACAACGACGCGTAGGCAAAGACACACGCGAGTTTACAGGTCTTAAGTTCCGTTCCATGGTCCCGGATTCAGAAGACAAGTGGGGTGCCGTGCCGGCATCCGAAGATGACCCACGCATCACCCGCACCGGACGGATTCTTCGCGCCACAGCCATGGACGAACTCCCCCAGCTGTGGAACATCCTGCGGGGGGACATGAGCTTGGTAGGCCCACGGCCGGAATGGGTTGAGCTAGTGAAGCAATTTCGTAAGGAGATACCCACTTTCGACCGGCGCCACGCTATCCGCCCCGGTCTGACAGGTTTGGCTCAGGTCTATGGTCACAGCGAGTTATCCCGGAGGCAAAAACTGCGCTACGACCTTCTCTACATCAAAAGGCAAAGCTTTTGGCTCGATCTGCGGCTCATCTTGTTCTCATTCTTAGTCACATTCACGGCCGGGTGGGAGGTTCGATTGCCGAAGGTTCCGCGATGGCTCGGAGCATTTCGGGTGCGCTGGATAAGGACTGCCCTCCCCGGAGGGACCTTGCCCAAGACCTCCTTCTCGCCTGCGGAGCATGACCGAGCAATTGTCAAGCCATTCACGTAAGGGGGCGTAAAGATGATCAGCAGCTACTCAGCTAATCGAGCTGTGACCCCTCCGTGTGTGCGTGTTCTCGGTGTTCCGGTGCACGTCGTTGACGTGCGCGAGGTTCTTCAGCTCATGGAGCAGTGGATTTGCGCGCGCGACGCACGCTACTGGATTGCGGTTACCAGCTCACATGGCATCGTTGAAGGTCATAAAAAGGTCGAGTTCAAGACTATTCTGGAGTCAGCGGCCCTTTCGGTTTCTGACGGGAAATGGACAGCGCGCGCTGCAGCCCGGAAGGCTTCCTGTGCCACGAAACAAGTTCGAGGCGCCGACTTGCTGTGGGGATTTTGCGACTTGGCAAGCCATAAGGGCTATGCAAACTTCTTCTACGGTGACACCGAAGAGGTTTTGGCCCTGTCGACGCGCAGGTTGACGGAACGTTTTCCCGACCTAAGAATCGTGGGCGCTTACTCTCCGCCATTTCGTGAACTCACGCCCGACGAGGATGCCCAAATCATCCACATGATCAACCAGGCGAAGCCGGACGTCCTCTGGGTGGGGTTGGGCCTGCCGAAGCAGGAGAAATGGATCTTTGCCCATCGCGACCAGCTCAACGCGCCGGTGGTGGTCGCGATCGGAGCGGCCTTCAAATTCGTGAGCGGTCGAGTAAAGAACGCGCCGCCGTGGATTCAAGAATCGGGTTTCGAATGGTTATGGCGCTTCTTCCATGAGCCGCGCCGGACGTGGCGTCGGGCCTTCGTCTACGGTCCGCAATTTGCCGCTTACGTCATTCTGGAACTCAGCGGTCTGAAGAACTACGAGTAAGCCCAAGGAGGAATCTATATGAGCTGGGGCGGGAAGAAAGTTCTGGTGACCGGGGGCGCTTCCTTTATTGGTTCGCACCTCGTCGATGCGCTGGTGGAGCGCGGAGCCAAGGTTCGAATCGTCGACAACTTGAGCAGCGGCAAGCTGGAGAACATCCAGCAGCACGTGGCTCGCGGAGCCGTGGAATTCATCCAAGCCGACCTCCTGGATCAACGCGCGGCAGAACGGTCGGCGCAGGGCAGGGACGTCGTTTTTCACTTAGCGGCAGACCACGGCGGACGCGGCTACGTGGACCTCCACCAAGCCGCCTGTGCCACCAACCTTCTGCTCGATGGACTCGTCTTTCGCGCCGCGGTCTGCGCCGGGGTGGAGAAGATCGTGTTTGCTTCTTCGGGTTGCGTCTATCCAAATTACTTGCAGGCCGACCCAAACCAGGAGCTGTATCTTGCCGAAGACAAAGTGGGGCCTCCGTACGACGCCGACAATACTTATGGCTGGGCCAAGCTCATGGGTGAGATGACGCTGCGTGCCCTGCATAAGGATCGCGGCGTTAAGTCGGTGTCGCTGCGCTACTTCACCGTGTACGGAGAACGGGGACACGAAAACCACGCCGTCATCGCCATGATCGCCCGCGCCTTCGTCAAGCAGAATCCCTACGTCGTCTGGGGGAATGGCGAGCAAATCCGCAACTGGACGCACGTCAGCGACATCGTTGTCGGCACCATCCTGGCCGCGGAGAAGATTGACGACGGAACCGCCATCAATCTCGGCACCATGGAGCGCATCCGCGTGATCGATGCTGCCCGCGAGGTCCTTCGTTACACTGGCCACAACGCTCCCATCGAATTGCATCCCGAAATGCCTACGGGTCCTCTGAACCGCGTGGCGGATAACAGGCTCGCCAAGCAACTGCTTGGCTGGGAACCCCGGGTTTGCTTCATGGACGGGTTGCATCAGACGATCGATTGGTATTTTGCCCATAAGAATCGGGACCAGGTCAGGTCCTACCTCCAACAGGTACTCACCGAACGTGCCGCGAGCCTCGCGGGCAGAGCGGAGGCCGTAGCCGCAGTTCAAGGAACGACGCCATGAGAACTCAGGTCGTGATCCTGTGCGGCGGTTTGGGAACCCGTTTAAGGGAGGAAACAGAGTTCCGACCGAAGCCGCTGGTGGAGATCAGTGGCAAGCCCATCCTTTGGCACATCATGAAGATTTACGCGCACTATGGCTTCAAAGATTTCGTGCTTTGTTTAGGCTACAAAGGTCACATGATTAAAGAGTATTTCCTCAACTACCGGCTGATGAATAGCGACTTTACCTTGCGGCTTGATTCGGGAGGCATGTCGAGAATCCACAATTCCAATGCGCACGAGGACTGGACCATCACCTTTGTGGAGACCGGCCTGCAAGCCATGACCGGCACCCGCATCAAGAGAATTGAAACGTACATCCAGGAAGACCATTTCATGGTCACTTATGGTGATGGTCTGGGCGACATCGATCTTGCCAAACTCTGGGAGTTCCATTTGCAGCACGGCAAAACTGGCACAGTGACGGGAGTCCGTCCCGTTTCACGCTATGGAGAGCTCGCAGTGGACGGCGGTCGGGTAAGAGAGTTCGGTGAGAAGCCCCAAGCCAAGGACGGCTATGTGAGTGGAGGTTTTTTTGTCTTTCGCCGGCGTTTCTTTGACTACCTTACGGATGATGACCAATGTGTTCTCGAGCGCGAACCCCTGGAGCGCCTCGTCCAGGACGGCCAGCTGATGAGCTATCTACATACGGGATTCTGGCATTCTATGGACACCTACCGGGACTTCGTGGCGCTGAACGAGATGTGGAAGAAAAGCGCCCCGTGGAAGGTTTGGAGGGAATGAAGGGCACTTCCGGATTCTGGGCTGAAAAGTGTGTTCTGGTCACCGGGGCCACCGGCATTATAGGTTCGTGGGTGGTCAAGGATCTGATTGACCACGGCGCGGAAGTGATCGCCCTGGTTCTGGATGCTGACCCGCAGTCGGAACTCCACCGCAGCGGCTATGTTCGCCGCGTTCATGTGGTGAACGGAAGGCTCGAAGACTTCCGGACTCTGGAACGCGCTTTCCTGGCATACGAATGCGATACGGTCATCCATCTCGGAGCGCAGGCGATTGTCAGCGTGGCCTCGCGCTCTCCCTTGCCGACCTTTGAGACCAATGTCCGCGGCACCTGGAACTTGCTGGAGGCTTGTCGCCTTCATTCCGGCCTGGCCAAGCGGGTGGTCGTGGCCTCAAGCGACAAGGCTTACGGGGCGCAAGACCACCTCCCCTACACCGAGGAGATGCCTTTGCAGGGACGGCATCCGTACGAAGTGTCCAAGAGCTGCGCGGATTTGATTGCTCAGTCCTACCACCGCACCTACGGCCTCCCCGTGGCCGTCGCCCGGTGTGGCAACGTCTATGGTGGAGGAGACCTGAATTGGACCCGCATCGTCCCCGGGACGATCCGCTCTCTTTATCATGCAGAATCCCCCCTGATCCGTAGCGACGGCAAGTACATTCGCGACTACATTTACGTCAAGGACGTGTCCAGGGCGTACCTCAACCTCGCCGAACAGCTTGATTCACTGCAGGTCGCTGGAGAGAGCTTCAACTTCAGTACGGAATCTCGAGTTACGGTGTTGGAAATTGTCAATAGGATTCGGCGGATTATGAAGTGCGAACACATTCAGCCAACCGTCCTCAACCAAGCCAAAGGTGAAATCCGCAATCAGTACCTCTCCTCGGCCAAGGCCGCACGAGTGCTCGGATGGCGGCCTGTGTACACGCTGGACGACGGGTTAACCGAAACCATCGAATGGTACAAGAAGTATCTGGGGGAAAATCCGGTTGAATAGCTTGGCTGTCCTCTGTCGGTCCTGCGGAAAGGTAGGCCTCAGGTTGGTGTTATCGCTAGGGGAAACCCCGCTCGCGAATGCCTTGCTGACGACCCACGAGTTAGATCTGCCGGAGGCAAGGTATCCACTCGACCTGGCGTTCTGCCCGGAGTGTTTTCTGGTTCAGATTTTGGAGACGGTTCCTCCCGAGACACTGTTCAGCAATTATCCATACTTCTCGTCTTTTTCCGACACGGTCGTCCGCAACGCCGAGGCGCTCGTCAGCCGCCTGCTCGCTTCGCGGCCGTTGGATGCAAGCAAGCTCGCGGTTGAAATCGCGAGCAATGATGGGTACTTGCTCCAATTTTACAAGCGGGCGGGTGTTCCTGTGCTGGGCATCGAACCGGCCTCCAACATCGCGCAGGTTGCTGAAAAAGAACACGGCATTCCTACCCTCTGCGAATTCTTTGGCCAGGCCCTCGCGCGCCAGCTTCGAAAGGAAGGACGGGGCGCGGACGTTATTCATGCCAACAATGTCCTGGCGCACGTTCCGGATCTCAACGGCCTGGTCGAGGGAATTGGGATTCTGCTCAAAGGCGATGGGATGGCGGTTATCGAGGTCCCTTACTTAAAGGAGATGATGGATCAGTGTGAGTTTGACACCATCTATCATGAGCACTTGTGCTATTTTTCACTAACAACCCTTGATCGCCTCTTTCAACGACACGGACTGGTCATTGAGGACGTGGAACGCCTACCCATCCATGGCGGTTCGCTACGGCTGTATGCCGCGGCTGAGGCACGGGCCCACCGGAAGCCGTCTGTTTCGGCCCTGCTGGAGGAAGAGGCGGCCTGGGGAGTCGATCGGCTAGAGTTCTACCAGCGTTTCTCGGGACGTGTTGAGAGGGCCAAGGCCGACCTACTGAAATTGCTTAGAGGGCTGGTGGGAGAAGGGAAACGCCTCGCCGCCTATGGCGCCGCCGCCAAAGGCAGCACTCTGTTGAACTATTGCGGAATTGGCCGCGAGACCCTGGAGTTTGTGGTCGACCGGAGTACCTATAAGCAGGGGCGGTACATGCCTGGAGTACATCTTCCGATTTTTCCGCCGGGGAAACTCCTGAAGGCGATGCCGGACTACGTTTTGCTACTCACCTGGAACTTTGCCGAGGAGATTCTGGAGCAGCAAGCCAAATACTGCCGACGCGGCGGCCGTTTCATCATCCCGATCCCAGAGCCTCATGTGGTGTAGCCATGATTGAAGGTGTTCAGGTCATTCCACTCCGGCGCATCCCTGATGAGCGGGGGACGATCTGCCATATGCTGAAGCGCACCGACCCACACTTCATCCAGTTCGGAGAGATCTATTTCTCCTCCGTCTATCGTGGGGTCGTGAAGGGATGGCATCGCCACCGCGAGATGACCCTCAACTACGCTTGCATCTTTGGGCGGATCAAGCTGGTCCTTTACGATGACCGGGAGAATTCTCCGACGAAGGGAGAGCTAACGGAAGTTTTCCTTGGGCCCGACGACTATTCGCTGGTCGTCATTCCCCCCCAAGTGTGGAACGGCTTCAAGGGCATGAGCGATCCCCTTGCCATCGTGGCGAACTGCTGCACTCATCCTCACGACCCCTCGCTCTCGGAACGGATGGATCCGTTTGAGAACCACATTCCGTACGACTGGGCGATCAAACAACGCTAAAGACAAGGCGAGGTATGCGTGTCTTAGTGACGGGAGCCTCTGGATTTATCGGCTCGCACGTGGCGCGGCGGATTATTCAGGAGGGCCATACCGTCTACGGTGTGGATCGGAAAGGCGTAAGTCAAGAACGCTTGATGGATTTGATTGCGCAGATCCATTTCGTGGACCTTGATCTGAGAGATGAGGGTGCCGTTCGATCTATGATTTCCGAGATCCGGCCCGACTGCGCAATCCATCTCGCCTGGTATGCCGTGCCAGGCCAATATTGGACGGCTCCGGAAAACCTGGACTGCGCAAGCATGAGTTTGTCGCTTGCAAAGGCCCTGGCCGAATCCGGATGCAAGCGACTTGTGGCCGCGGGTACCTGTGCCGAATATGATTGGGATTACGGGTTCCTCTCTGAAGCAGTTACACCCCTCAAGCCTCGGAGTCTATATGGCGTCTGTAAGAACGCCACTCGCCAAATACTTCAAGCCTACTGCGAGCGTGTGTCAATGGGCTTTGCTTGGACTCGCTTCTTTTACCTCTTTGGCCCGGGTGAGCCCAAGGAGAGGTTAGTTCCCTCGGTGGTTCTGGCTTTGCTTAATGGCCAGACGGCCAAGTGCACACACGGAGAGCAGATCCGGGATTTTCTTTACGTGGAAGATGTGGCGTCAGCCGTGTGGGCCGTCGCGCAGAGTGACTTCTCGGGTCCGGTGAACATCGGCTCCGGGCAACCTGTGAAGATTCGCACTCTTGTGGAAATGATTGCACGGTTGGTGAGGGGCAGCGAGAACGTAGAATTCGGAGCAATGCCTGCTTCGGTTGAAGAACCGCCCCTATTGGTTGCGGATGTCTGCAAGCTTAGGGCCCACACGGGCTGGACTCCCACCCGGAGCCTGGAGGACGGTTTGCGACAGACCGTTTCGTGGTGGCAACAAAACGGGGAGTAGCGAGAAGAAACTGATGAAGAAGCTATGGAAGTTATTGGCGGATTTTGTGAGCCAGACGTTATACGTCACGTATGCCGACGGGGAAACCGCTTCGGTTCCTTTATACAGTCCTGAGGGATTTCGCATCATCTCGCAGCCCTGGGTCAAGGCGGGATGGGCTTCGAAGTTTTCCTACAACTTCTCCTGGATGGGCCGGCCGGTCATACAGTTGCCCGAAGATCTCCTCATGATGCAGGAAGTCATTTACAAGGTTCGGCCAGATATCATCATTGAAACGGGTGTCGCTCATGGCGGCTCGAGCGTTTTCTTCGCAAGCTTGTTTGAAGTTTTCGGTCACGGCCACGTCATTTCGATCGATATTGAGATCCGTCCGCACAATAGGAAGGCTCTAGAAGAACACCCCCTCAAGAAGCGCATCACGCTGATCGAAAAGAGCTCTATCAGCCCTGAGACCCACCTAGAAGTACGGGGTCTAATAGCTCCCAATGAGAAGGTGATGGTCTTTCTCGATTCAAATCACTGCAAGAACCATGTTCGGAAAGAACTAGAGTCGTACTCGCCTCTGGTCAGCCCGGGCAGTTACATTGTGGCCGCGGATGGGAACATGGATGACCTACATGACGTCCCTGGGGGGCGTCCTGAATGGCTCACTGACAACCCGAAGGCGGCGATTCATGAGTTTCTAGCCGCTCACCCCGAATTTGAAATCGATCCTGAGCCGACCCGTTTGGGGATCACGTACTGGCCGGATGGGTACCTAAGGAGAAAATGATCGCCATGTTCCAACGGAGCGACTTGCAGACCGTTGTCTTCACGGGACGCAGATTCTAGTGTCTAGACTATCAAAGAACATTGTGTACAACGCCCTCGGCCAGGGATTGAGTGTGGTTCTTGGTTTTGTCGCGGTCCGATTTGTCTTCCGCAGTCTCGGCGGCGATGCCCTGGGCCTGATTTACTTCGCGCAAGCCCTCAGCGCGACCTTGGCGGTGGCCTTGAAGTTGGGCATCTGCGAAACCGCCGTGCGGGAAGTTGCCTCTCATCGGGCGGAGCGGCCCGAGTACATCGAAATTTTCATACGCACAAGCTCGCTGTTCTACTGGGCCGGCTTCGTTGTTTTGGGTATCGTGGCTTACCAGCTTGCTCCGTACCTCGTTCACCATTGGGTAAAACTCGATTCCCTTGACGCCCCGACAGCTATCAAAGTCCTGCGCATCCTCAGTCTCAGCTCGCTTCTCACGCTACCGCAGGGACTGTACGGGGCGCTTTTGGCGGGCTTGCAGCGCATGGAATTCAACAATATCATCGAGGTGTCTGGCAAAGCCCTGCAACAGGGTGGAATCTTTCTCATCCTGCTGCTGCATGGCGGCCTTTTCGATGCGGTGTACTGGATCGTTGCCTGCCTGACAATTCAGCTTTTGGCCTATCTTTTTGTGTGCACCCGGTTCTTCTCCCTCCGGGCGATGCTGTTTCCCGGTTTCTCCTGGGCCGTAGTCAAGCAGAACATCAGCTATGCTACGGGCCTTATGACGATTTCCCTGTGCGCCTGGGCGCTTAGCCAAGCGGACAAGGTGATCGTCAGCAAGCTGCTGCCCCTGACTTTGCTGGGCATGTACACGTTCGCCCGCGGGGCCATCAACCAAGGCATGCTATTGACCCTAGCCATCAATAACGCCATCTTTCCCCACTTTTCAGCCTTGCACGGAGCAGGGAAAACCAGCGAGCTGATGAGCGCCTACAAGAAGTTCCACGACCTCGTTTGCTTCGGGACTATCCCGCTGTTCGCCGCCGTGCCCTTTGCTGCCGTGCCGCTCTTCTCCCGCGTGTTTGATCCGCATGCAGCGCAAATGCTGCTTCTCCCCGCCACCTTTCTTTGCATCGGCTACTACATGAATGGA
>Ga0315280_10002729_pt1 | contig 28183 bp, 29 predicted proteins | sample YL17G06_40_MG_FD_203697 | JGI IMG/M metagenome (GOLD analysis project Ga0315280, IMG submission 203697) | Sediment microbial communities from Yellowstone Lake, YNP, Wyoming, USA - YL17G06_40 | ecosystem: Environmental > Aquatic > Freshwater > Lake > Sediment | place: USA: Wyoming | collected... | reverse complement strand
TGGACAGTGAACACGGCTTTCAAGCACGACCAGGACATCATGACCTTCCCCCTGCAGTACTTCCCCAGAAAGGTCACACTGGAGAATTTCGTCCAGCTGTGGAAGAACTTCAAAATATACCAGTACATGCTGAACAGCCTGATCGTGGCGGTTGCCAGCTCCTTCCTCATCCTGTTCATGTCCACCCTCGCGGGTTTCAGCTTCGCCAGATTCAAATTCAAAGGCAAGCAGCTGATCATGCTGATCTTCCTGTCCGTGCAGATGTTTCCCGTTGTGCTTCTCATCGTGCCTCTGTACATCACCTACAGCAAAATCGGGCTCATCGATACGCTTGCCAGCCTGATCATCACCTACGGCACGTTCAACCTGGCATTCTGCACGTTGACCATGAGAGGCTTCTTCCTCGAGGTGCCCAGGGAGATCGAGGAATGTGCGATGGTGGACGGCTGCAGCCGGGTGGGAGCCATCGTTCGAGTCACGCTGCCCGTTGTCATACCGGGGCTTGTAGCCACGGGCGTATTCGCCTTCCTGTCAGCCTGGAACGAACTCATGTTTGCCGTCATGTTTCTCAGCAGCCAGGAGAAGATGACCCTTCCCATCGCCCTGGCCACCTTCATCGGGCAGTACCAGATTTACTGGGGGCCCATGTGCGCCGGGGTCCTGGCCGCGCTTTTGCCCGAGCTCCTGCTGTTCGCCTATATTCAGAAGTACCTCATCAGGGGTTTGGCTTCCGGTGCTGTCAAAGGTTGAAAATTATTTTTCGAGCTAAGGAGATCCATCTGCCATGGAACGGACATTGAGGAAATACCGAAAGGCGATCGAGGAGAACCGTATCAGTCCCCACATTCTCTACGATGGAAAATCCAGCGGAATCATCGTCGATCCTGGTGACGATTCAATACCCGTGGACCTGATCGGATTCGGCGCCTGCCAATTGCAGGGTGCACCGATATCCCTGGAGGCCGAAGGCAGGGAGATGGTCTTTGTACCGGTTGAGGGACGCATCCTGCTGGCCGTGGGGAGATTATCGTTTGACTTACGAAGAGAGGGCGGGCCGTTTGCCCGGCTGCCGGCCAGAAGCAACTCCTCTGCGGTGTATGTCCCTCCGGGAGAGAAGATATGCCTGGATGGGGAGGGGGAGATCATCTTTTTCTCGGCGCCGGCAACCTCGGGAAAGGCACCCCGAAAAATCGATGTCGAAAAGGCCGGCTTTCGGAGCGTCGGCGCCGGGATCTGGCGCAGAGATATCACTATCCTTGTTACCCCGGAAGACATCAGCAGCAACCTGACGGTAGGAGAGACCTACAGCCCGCCGGGCCTCTGGTCGGGAACGCCGCTGCACGTTCATGACAAGCAGGATCCGCAGAACGGCCAGTCCGATCACGAGGAAGTGTACTACCATCGTTTCAGGCTCCGGAAGGATGGAAGCTTCGGTCCCTACGGGATCCAGCTGCTCTTCAATGGAGGGGATCTCAACAAGGCCTACGTGATCCGCGACCGGAGCGTGATCGCCATCCCCGGCGCCAGCCATCCAGTAATCGCCGGACCCGTATCCGATCTCAACTACTTCTGGGGCCTGGCAGGCGATGGGTCCCGGCTGACGATGTTCGACATCCCGGAGTTCCGGTACCTCAAGATTATAGAAAGAATTCTCGCGGAGCTCGAAAGGAAGCGCGGAACCGGCGAGGTCCGGCGTGAGAATCTGAGCGAGTGGAAAGAGCTCGAAGGCTTCTCCTCCTATCATTGGGGCATGCTGGAAATGATCTTGCGGGAAAGAGGGTTCATGCTCGTCCGATGATGGACTGCGTGGAGGCAGCTTGCACCGCCGAGGAAATGCCATGAACGTAAGGATCAACGAGAAGAACAGGGAGAGAATCCTCATCGCTCAGAAACTGGGCCGGCCCGACCAGGTTCCCGTCGATTTCAGCCTGAGCGACCAGTTCAACTACCTGCACGGCTGGCTGAACCTCGACGGGAGACGGTTCTACCTGGATCCCGGGTATATGCTGGACGCCCAGGTTGCCTTCATCCATCGGTTCAGCATCGAGGGGGTGCTGGGCCCCAAGTTCGGCATGGCCATGGAGCCTTCCTATTTCGGAGCGCCGATCATCGTCACGAAAGATACCTCGCCGTGGGCAAGACCGTTTCTGGATACGATCGAAAAGCTGGAGAGATTCCTGCTGGATTACCGGGAGCCCGATCCGTACACCGCGGGCAACTTTCCCCTGCTGGCCAACAGCTATCGATTTTTCAAGGAGAAACTGGGGGCTCTCATCAATCCGCCGATGGGTTTTCTGGGGCCCTTCGACACGGCGGCCAGCCTGGTTGGCCACACGAACATGTACCTGTGGATCAAGGACCGCCCGGAGCTGATCCACGATCTACTCGGTAAGGTCTCCGATTTTTTTATCCGCAACATCGAGGTACGGTACGAGCTCTTCCAGCCGCCCAATAAAAACCTGTCGATTGCCGAGGACTTGTGCGGCTTCCTGTCGAGGGAGGATTTCTCGAGCTTCGAGGCGCCCTACGTAAAAAAGGTGTTCGACAGCTACTGCGATCGGGATTCGATCAGGCAATACCACTGCGACGGGCCTTTGTCCCATGTTGCGGATCTCATCCCTGAAATGTCCGTCAACGTTCTCCTCAGCTTCGACCCGACCGCCGATATGGGAGAGTTCAAGAGAAGGATCGGGGACAGGGTCTGCCTGAAAGGGAACATCCATCCCCTGCGATACCTGCGGGATGGGGACCCTCGATCCGTAAGGGACGAGGTGAAACGGCTGGTGGAAGCGGCCAAGGCCGGCGGCGGCTACATCATGTCGACGGGAGGCGAGCTGAGCGACGGGACACCCGATGAGAACATCGATGCGCTGATCGAAGCCACTGAAGAGTACGGCAGATACTGATGCCGGGAGGCCGACGAAAGATGGGCACCGAAGTGCGTATGCCGAAGGGAAGCGGTAACATGGAAGAGGGCACCGTTCTCTCGTGGAAAAGAAAGGCAGGCGATGCAGTAGCCAGGGGCGAGGTGATCTGCGAAATCGAAGTGGAGAAAGCAGTCATTGGCGTGGAGGCGCCGGTGACCGGCACCCTGGCGCGAGTCATCGCCGCCGAGGGCGAAACGGTCCCCGTGGGCGCCGTCATCGGATTCATCGAGTGACATAAGCTGACGGTTTTTACTCACAGACAGGAGGCGGTCCGTTGCTGAAGGATAAAAGAATCGTGGATCTGACCCGGGTGCTGACGCCCGGCGCGGAAAGATTCAAGCTGGACATCCGGACTTTTTTTGTGGACGAGCTCCAGCCGGATTTCCACCGGCCTGAAGGGGAGTGGTACGTCCTGCAGGAATGGCAGATCAGCAGCCACATCGGAACGCACATAGAATCCCCCTATCACCACATCAAGGAGGGTCCGGATGTATCCGAGCTGTCCATCGAAAAGCTGATCGGAGAGGCGGTCGTACTGGATTTTCGGCACAAGAGGGCCGGCCAGGCCATCAAGCTGAAGGAGCTGCAGCCTCATTCCGGGGATATCCGGGCGGGTGACATGGTGCTGATCCGTACGGGCTTCGATCGGGAGTACGGAAAGCCTGATTATGACCGGCCGTATCTCGCGCTGGAATCCCTCCAGTGGCTGGTGGAGCGGGGAATCACCTGCGTGGGCATCGACGCGTCCGGGATCGAAAGGTACAAGGCCGAAGAACAGCCCGGGCACCTGCTGCTGTTCAGTCACGGGATTCCGGTCATCGAGGAGCTGACCAACCTGGACAGGCTCAAGAGGAAGAGAGTGCTCCTGATCGCCCTCCCCCTTCCGATCCGCACGGCCGACTCCTGCCCGATCCGGGCCGTGGCCATCGAGGAGGCCTGAGCTATGGAAGACGCCATCACCAGAGAGACGCAGATACGGCTGTACACCCTGATGGTGCGCATCCGGGCATTCGAGGAGAAGTCCCTCGAGCTGTTCGAGCTCGGCCTGATGCCGGGCAGGCTGCACGTGTATTTCGGTGAGGAAGCGATAGCCGCCGGTGCCTGCGCCGCCCTGCGGATGAGCGACGTGATCGTGAGCACCCACCGCAACGGCGGGCACCTGGTCGCCAGGGGGGCCGGTTTCAGGGAGATGTTCGCCGAGTACATGGGAAGGGCGGCAGGGTACAGCGGCGGCAAGGGGGGACCGATGCACTTCTGCCTGCCCGAGATCGGAGTGCTCTGCACCAATGGGATCGTCGGCAGCGGGATCCCCGTAGCCGCAGGGGCCGCCATGGCCTGCCGGCTCCGGAAGACGGGCCAAGCTGTGCTGTGCTTCTTCGGCGACGGAGCCTCGAACACCGGCGCCTTTCACGAGGGCTTGAACATGGCTTCCCTCTGGAAGCTGCCTGTGGTTTTTGTCTGTGAAAACAATCGCTACGCTGAAACCATGCCCGTGGACAGGGCGATCGCCATAGAGAACATTGCCGACCGCGCCGCGGCATACGGGATGCGAGGAGCCGTCGTGGATGGAAACGACGTGATGGGCGTGTACATGATGGTCGGGAGCGCCGTGGCGCAGGCGAGAGAAGGGCGCGGCCCGACTCTGATCGAGGCAAAGACCTACAGGATCGGCCCGCACTTCAGCGGGGAGTCGGGCCACTACCGCGATCCCGAGGAAATCGAACGCTGGCGGGCCAGGGATCCGATCGTGACATTCCGTAAAAAGCTGCTTGAATCGAACATAACCGGGGAAAGCGAACTGGATGAGATCGACGCCGCCGTCTATGAGGAAGCGGAACGAGCGGCCGATCAGGCCAAAAACGATCCTTTTCCGCAACCGGTTTCGCTGCTGCAGGATGCCTGGGTTCCGATGAGTGCGGAGGCGGAATGATGGGCGAGAGGAAAGTCAATTTTGCTCAGGCTATTCGGGAGGCCCTTGCCGAGGAGATGCAGAGGGACCCTCGGGTCGTCCTTCTGGGAGAGGACATCGGCGTCTACGGCGGCATATTCACGGCGACGCGTACCCTGCAGGACCGCTTCGGACCCGAACGGGTCTGGGACACGCCGATTTCCGAGGCGGGAATCGCCGGAATGGCGGTGGGCATGGCGCTGATGGGAATGCGGCCGGTGATCGAGATCATGTACGAGGACTTTGCCGCCATCTCCCTCGATCAGATCGTTAATAACGCCGCCAAGCTGAGATATATGTCCGGGGGGAAGGCGGATGTACCTCTGGTGGTAAGGACCCAGGGCGGAAGCGGGCGGGGAAACGGGGCGCAGCATTCCCAGAGCCTGGAAACCTGGTTTGCCCACGTACCCGGGCTCGTGGTCGTCATGCCCTCCACGCCCCGGGATGCGAAGGGTCTCTTGAAATCCGCCATTCGGGACGACAACCCGGTTGTGTTCATCGAGCACAAGATGCTCTACTTCACTTCCGGGATGATTAAGGAGGAACTCTGCCTGCCCCTGGGAAAGGCGGAGATCAAGCGCGAGGGCTCGGACGTTACGGTGATCGCCACCTCCTGGATGGTCGGGCGGGCCCTGGCAGCCGCCGAGACCTTGATGTCCAGGCACATCTCCGTGGAGGTGATCGACCCCCGAACCTTGCGTCCACTGGACGAGGAGACCATCCTGTCTTCCGTCAAAAAGACAGGAAGAGCACTGATTGTCCATGAAGCGGTGAGGTTTTGCGGAATCGGCGCGGAGATTTCCGCGCTGATCACGGAGAACCTCTTCCACGATCTGAAGGGGCCCGTGAAGAGACTGACGGGGGCCGATGCTCCGATCCCCTATGCCGCCAACCTGGAAAAGGCGGCGATCCCAACCGAGGAAAGCATTGCGGAGGAGATCCTCCGCCTGATGTCCCGGCAAAGTTCGTAGGGGTCAAGCGGGAAGGCGCACCGAGACCTCTACGTTTTCGCAGAACGCGTATGATGCCGCTCGAAAGCTGTGATTTCGATAAGCCGTGTAAAATATCCAGGGGCAACGAGGCTCACCTGCCGCTTCCGGCGATCCTCACCGCTCGTGACAGGAGTGTGCTGCGCGAGCTGGGCAGGGAGTTCTCTTCCATCGCATCGGACCCCGTTAACGAGACGCGAAGAGAACTGTGGGCCGGGCTTAACCGGCTGGAGCGGGTGAAGCCGATGGTCTGGATCAACGAAATCTGCTGGAACGAGATGGAAGTGGATGAGGAGCTGCACCTGCAGACGTCGAGCGAGTTCTGCCGGAGAATCGAGTTGGAGCTGCGAAGGACGATCTACCGATGGGAGCATCTGCAGGCGGATATGGTGGTTGAACCGAGGATCTTTTCTCCCCTGGCGATCGAAAACAGCGGCATCGGAGTTAGTATACAAGAAGAAACTCTGGCAACCGATGAGAGGAACACGGTCGTCTCCCACCGCTATCTGCCCCAGATACGGTGCGAGGAGGATATCGAAAAGATCCGGCTCCCCAGGATCACCTGTGATGAAGCATTATCCGAGGAAACCTACCAGGCGTACTGCGATATCTTCGACGGGGTGATTCCGGTGGAAAGCAGAGGTGTTCCCGGGTTCTGGTTCGCCCCCTGGGACGACATCGTCACCTGGACGGGAGTGCAGGAAGCGCTCACGGATATGGCGATGCGTCCGGACTACATCCACCGGCTGGTGAAAAAGGTGACGGGCGTTTATCTCGGCATCCTGGACCAGTACGAGCAATCGGGCCTGCTAGCGCTGAACAACACGAACGCTCGCGTAGGCTCCGGGGGATACGGGTACACCTCCGAGCTGCCTCGATCCGGATTCGGCTCCGAACACGTTCGGTCCACCGATATCTGGGGGTGTGCAGCCGCCCAGATCTTTGCGCACGTTTCTCCGGCTATGTACGAGGAGTTCGCGCTTCAGTACGAGCGCCGGTGGCTCGAGAGGTTCGGGCTCGCCTATTACGGGTGCTGTGAGCCCCTGCACAAGAAGATCGGCATGCTGAAAAGCATCCCGAATCTGCGGAAGATTTCCATCAGCCCCTGGGCGGATCTGCCGGCTGCCGCCGAGGCGATCTCCGGTGAATACGTCTTTTCCTGGAAGCCGAATCCGGCCGTTCTGGCTAAAGAACACTGGGACCCCGAAGAGGCGAGGCGGGATCTGGAAGAAGCGCTCGAAATCACCCGGGCGTACGCCTGCCGTGTAGAGATCATCCTGAAGGATATCAGCACCGTGAATCGCGAGCCTCAACGGCTGTGGGAATGGGCCTCCATCGCAGCCGAAGTGACGGAAAGGCACGGGGGCATCTGAGGCACCGCTTCACACTGTGATAAATCCCCGAAAACGCGATTCACTCCGATTGCTTGCCGTTCATGCAGCTCAGCAGATCCTTCTTCGCATTTTCATTGTGGTATATGATGACCTTTCCCGCCGCATTGATGTCCTGCCTTTCCAGGGCATCGATGATAGCCTGGTGCTTCTCGCGCATCTACTCCTTTCTCCCGACTGCCTGCAGTACATCAAAACAGCTGCCTCGAAGCTCTTGCCTTTCGCCTCCAGGCGGGAAAGAAGCTCCTTCATCAGCATCAGAGCCAGGAAACTGCAAAACAAATGACCGCGGATCGTGTCATCACACTCGTGGTAGATCAGCCGTGTCTCCAGCACGCTCTTCACCGGTTTCGTGGACACCCCTTTTAGCTACTACGACCCTTGTTTGGGGTAGGCCCAGGGTTTGCGGATCAAGCTCACCTTGGGGCCCCGCTTCGAGCTGCGCCAATACCTCGACCGCTTCCCCGAGTGGGACGCCTACCGGCAGTCGCTGGTGGAGGTGCGCTCGGTCGTGCCAGCCTGACGTCAGCCGGCACGCACCCCGTCTTTACATTCCCCTGCGGCCGGGTATATTTTACGGTACGGTGACGAAAAAGCTATTCACCTGGTCTCTGTTCCGGCTTCTCCTCGCTGCCGCCCTGCTTGCCGCGGGCCGAGGCCTCGACCTCCTCGCCGGCTTTCGCACCTTCACGACGGTTCCCGGGCTGGCGATCGTGGCGATCCTGCTGGGGGCCTTGCTGTGCGCTCGCGCGGCGCGGGAGCTCCACGATGCGGGACCGAACCGCCTGGCGGAAGGCGGGCCCTATCACTTCGTTCGCCACCCCTTGAGTTTGGGTTTCCAGCTGGCTCTGCTCGGGGTGGCGCTGCTCCTGGCCAGCCCCGGTTGCCTTCTCGCCGCCGGCCCCCTTCTTTTCGCGCTCTGGCTGGGCCAGGCCCTGCTGGTCGAGGAACCGGCGCTAGCGCGCCGCTTCGGCGTCGTCTACGCGCGGTATCGCCTCGAGACGGGGTTCGCCTTCCCCTCGCTGTACGTCTGGTCCATGCGCGTGCTGCACCTCGTCTACCGCATCGGTTACGGCGTGCGGATTCACAGCCTGGAGAGGGTTCCGCACAGCGGCCCCTTTTTCCTGATCGGGCTGCACCGCACCTACATGGACCCCTACATCATTGCCTTCCGTGTGCCGCGGAAAGTCCACTACATGGCCACCTCGGTGCTGTTCCGCCACCGGCTCATCGCCCTCTACTTCAGGAAGATGGGCTGCATCCCCCTGATCCGCAGCCGGCCGGACCTGCGCCCGATCATGGAGGCCCTGAAGACCCTCGACGTCGGCGGGGTGGTGGGGATGTACCCCGAAGGGGCACGCAGCTGGTACGGTGAGACCGCCTGCGAACCGGCCGTATTCAAGCTGCTGCAAAAGAGGAAAGTCCCCATCGTCACCGTCGAGCTGATCGGCGCCTTCGAATACTATCCGCGTTTTACCCGCCGCCAGCGCCGCAGGCCGGTATGCCTGAAGTACCGCCTCTATCCGGCGGGCACACAGGATCCCCTGGGGCTCATGGAGGCCCTAGCGAACCGGGAGCACCGCCGGGACGCCCTGCTGCGCGCGCAGGCCCGCCCCCAGCCAGCCCGGGCCGCGGAACAGCTGGTCTACATCTGCCCGCGTTGTTCGACCCCTTTCCGCTGCAGGGGATACAAGGACGGGAGCATCCGCTGCCGGGCCTGCGGCGCCCGCTTCACCCTTTTGGAAGGCAAAGGACTGCTGCTGCCCGGCGGCGGCAGCCTGAGCCTGCCGGAGCTGGAGAGGCGCAACCTGTCGTGGGCCGGCGGTTACGAGCCTGGGGGCCAACTCATTACGGGGGCCCTGCTGTGCCGCTGCTCGGTGACGGGGAAGACCGACCTGCAGACCTGCCGGCGGCTCCGCCGGGCGGACATGCGCTGCGTCCGTCCCGGAGCCTTGAGCCTGTTCCCCGACCACCTGATCGCCGGGTACTCCGACGGCAACAAGGACCGCTGGACGGTCCGCTACGAGGAGATGCAGTCGGTGCTCGTCGAGAGCAACTGGAAACTGGAGTTTTCCTTCCGGAAAAAAGAAGGGCAAAGAGGCTACCTCTTCTTCCTCCCTCCCCTCCGCTATGCCTTGTTCCTCCAGCACTTCCTGCGCCTGAAGGCTTTCGGCAACCCCTACGCGCGCTACCGCGGCTCCCGCCGCTTCGATATCCTACCCTCTTGAAATGATAGGTTGTTATAATTGGAGGGAGTGGAAACCGCGATCTTCACCAGATTCCCCTGACGGGAATCTTCCCCACCTCCTCGGGCTCGGTGATATCCATATCGCCGGATATACTGAGCACGACGAGGCGGGATGTGCTGTGTGAGCTCCAGAAGAGTCCTCCGCGGGAAATCCTCCCGATCTGTGCTCGCTATCTCAGTATATGAACTCCAGCCCCAGGGTCCAGGCCAGGCCGTAATCCCGCTCCCAGGAGAACAGGTCGTTGCTGTCCCCCAGCATGGCGGAGAGCTGGCTGCGCACGGTCAGACCCTGGTAGACCTGCCAGTCCACGCCCGCCAGCAGCACGGCGGAGAGGTCTAGCGGGGAGACCAGGGCGCGCAGCTGCCAGGAGAGGTTATCGACCGGAGCATAGACCAGCTCGGGGAACAGGAACAGGCCGTAGGTCTCTCCGCTGCCGAACCCCTGGGCCCCGCCCTTGGGCTCCTTCCAGGACCCGTCCCCGCGCAGCCCGGCTTCAAGACGCAGGACCAGGGTGCCCCCCCCGGAGAGGCTGGCTAGATGGAAGGCTCCGGCGGAGAGGCTGGCGTAGCGGTAAAGCTCGCCCCACGCGACTGCCTCCACGGGCAGGTCCAGGGAAGCGGAGAGGTTCCAGTTCACCAGCAGCAGGCCGTGGAGGCTCAGGTAGGGCCGGTGGCTGCCCTCCAGGCCGTGGTAGAGGTAGCCGGCCTCGGCGGTGAGGGGCCCGAGCTTGGCCCCCGCGCGGGCGCCGGCGGAGACCTTGGCGAGGTCCACCGGCTCCAGCAGGTCCTCCGCTTCGGTGGTCAGGCCCGCCGGCCGGCCCCCGTAGGGCAGCACCACCCCTTCGATGAAAGAGAAACTGTCCAGAGGAAGGTAGAGGGCCAGGAGCCAGTCGCTGAGGTCCCTCAGCACCGCGCTGGAGAGATCCACCTCGGTCACATCCATGCTGCCGAAGATCACGTCCCCCGCGTTGAAAAGGAAGCCGTCCCCCCAGGAGACGCGGGTCTTGCCGGCGGTCACCCTGAACAAGGGGAAGCGGACCCGGACCCAGGCTCTGGGCACGCTCAGCGAGACCCCGTTCCCGATCCGGGAGTCCAGCTGGAGGAAGCCCTTCACGTTCGGGTTGCCCTCGGAGGCGAGGTTGAGGCTCGCCTTGGCCAGGCCGAGGAAGGAGGCCTCCCCCTCGCAGCGGGTCAGGGTGCCCAGGGTGGTGAGCTGAACCGAGGGCTTCAGCTCCGCCGCCAGCGGCCTGGCGGCCAGGAGCAGGCCGGCGAGCAGGAGCGCACCGGCCGGACCCGGGAGCGCCTTCCTCACCATGACAGGTTCTCCCGGGAGAAGATCTTGGGCGGCAGCCCCTGATCGATCCTGAGGTTGGCGAGCTTGAACTCGGTGGAGGAGACCTTCTTCATCTTGTCCCGCATCAGGAAGGCCACCGGCACGTTCTTACCCCCGATCCGTTTCACCTCCTTGACCACCAGGTCCTTCAGCAGCTTCCCGGACAGGGCGTAGAGGTTGGCCTTCTTCAGCACCATCAGCTCCGCGTCCACCCAGATCTCCTCCAGGGGGTAGGCCACCCCGCTCTTCTTGCCCTTCAGCCTCAGGTGATAGGTCCTGCGGCCGTCCAGCTCCTCCTCCCCCAGCAGGCTCGCATCGTACAGGGAGAGCAGGCCCTTCTCGCCGGTGAGGTCCTCGTAGGAGAAATCCGAGCCCATCACCGACTGCTTCAGGGCCCCTCCCTGCAGGTGCACGATCTCCTCGGCTTCCGGGAAATAGAGGTAGATCTCCTCCTGCAGCTTGAGTATTTTCTGGCCCTTCTCCTCGGGGTTGGTGAAGGCGATGAGCATCTTGTCCTCCCCGGCGGAGAAGCTCTTGAAGGTCTTGGTCCTGGAGCCGAAGCGGTCGGTGATCACCAGGGTCCCGTCCGCCTCGGCGGTGTCATGGACCTGGTTCCTCTCCATGGCCCGGATGATCTCCTCGGCGCTGATCGCCCGGCCCGCCCAGGCCGCGCCGATCAGCACGGCAAGCGCAAATATCGCCCTTTTCATCGCTCCACCTCCATTCTCGTCGCCTCACTGGCTGCGCAGGCAGGCGGCGATCTGCATCCTGACGGCCCGCCCTGTGGGGATAAAGGAAAACACCATGGAGGCGAGCAGGGCGAAGATGAAGGCTCCGGCGAAGGCCTCGGGGTGCCAGGCGCCCCGCATCAGCCCCTTCACCCGGTAGCCGTAGTCCATGCCCTCCAGCAGGGAACTGTAGTCGACACCCCAGGTGACGATCCAGAAGCTCAGGGCGGCCCCCAGGGCCAGGCCGCCCAGGGCGCCGATCAGGCCGATGCCCGCGGCCTCCAGGAGAAAGCTCAGGCGGATCTGGCCGTCCTTCATGCCCAGGGCGCGCATCATACCCACCTCCCGGTGGCGCTCCATCACCGCCATCAGCATGGTGTTGGAGATGCCCACCGCGGCGATGATGAACACCAGGAAGAGCATGAGGGTGTTGCCGATCGTGTCCCCCCTGAGGGCGGCGAAGTAATCGGAGGCCAGGAGCTTCCAGCTTACCGCGGCCAGCCCGGGAAGATCCGCCAACGCGGTTTTGATCTGCTCGACCTTCTGCTCCGGCCTGTCCCAGCCGGAGAAAAAGAGGACGAGCTCGGTCACCCGGCCCTCCATCTGGAGCATTTCATCCACCAGGGAAAGGGGCAGGTAGGCGTACCTCCGGTTCACCTGGGGGTTGGGGGAGTTGAGGATTCCCACCACCTCCAGATCGAAGGTCTGGAAGGCGCCCTGCCGGGTGCGGCAGCGCACGGTGATTAGGTCGCCCAGGGCGGCCTTCAGGTCCTTGGCCAGTCCGGCGCCGATCAGCAGGCCCTGCTCTCCGGGTTGCAGGTAGCGGCCCTGCTCCACCGACTCTTTAAGGCGGAAGAGCCGCCCGTCGCTCACTGGGTCGATCCCCTCCAGGCGGATGAACAGGGAGCCCTCGCCGAGGAAGACCTCCCCGCTGAAGGGTACGCGCCGGGTCATCTGCACTCCCAGAGGGCGAAGGCGCTCCTCCACCAGCGACAGGTTCTCGATGCTTTCCTTCAGGGGGAAGGAGCCGAGATCCTTCCAGTAGGAAGCCTTCATGACCTTGGCCGCTCCCATCTCGTAGAAGACCAGGTTGCGCTGGGAATCGAGCTTGACGCCGTATATCCAGGCGTCCATCCAGAGATAGACCCCCAGGCCGACGGCGATGGCCAGGGCGGTGATGATGGTGCGCCTCCTGTAGCGGGAGAGGTTCTTCCAGGCCAGGGCGATCAGGAACCTCATGGCTGCCTCCTTACACCCGCCTGAGGGCTTCCACCGGCTCGATCCTGGTGGCTCGCAGGGAGGGGAAGAGCGAGGCCAGGGAGGCCACCGTCACGGCATACAGGAACACGAGCAGGGTGGACTTCCAGTTCAAGCGGGGGTACAACACATTGGAGACCTCGAGGCTCATGCCCTCGCTGAGCTTGGAGATGTCGAGGCCGTGCAGCGAAAGCGGCACGGTGATACCGATGCCGAGCAGCGTGCCGCTGAGGCTGGCGATGGCGCCGATGAAGAAGGCTTCCAGGAAGAACAGGCGCACGATCTGGCCCTGGGTCATACCCAGGGCGGAGACGGTGCCGATCTCCCGCATCCGCTCATAGACCACCATCATGGTGGTGTTGATGATCACCGTGGTCCCAAGCACGAGGAAGAAGAGGGCCATCAGGTTGTAGGCGGCATCGGTGTAGCGGATGAGCGAGTACCAGCTGCCCAGCCTGGTCCAGGCAGTGGCGGCTAGATCCTGGCGGCCCCCTGCGGCGAGCAGATGGTTCAGCGCCGCCGCCTCGGGCTCCAGGGCGCCCCGGTCCTGGAGCAGAATCAAAATCTCGGTGACGGAATCGCCCATCTTGAGCAGACTCTGGGCCGTGTCCAGGGGCAGGAGGAAGAGACGGTTGTTGAAGCCGGCCACGGGCAGGCGCACCAGCCCCGTCACCTGCAGGGTCATGCCGGACATGCCCAGGTACATGTTCTTGGTGAGCAGGGTCACCTTGCCGCCCACCCCCAGGCCAAGCTCCTCGGCCAGGCCGACGGAGAGGACCGCCTGCCTGGCTCCCGCCTCGGGGTAGCCTCCCGCCTGAAGCATCCTGTCCAGGTCCATCACCCCGGCCTCGCGGCGGAAGTCCACCCCCAGGCCGTAGCCGTTCACCGTGCGCTCACCCCGGTAGAAGGCGGTGAAGAAGGGAATGCGGGGGACGGCGGCGGCGATTTCCCCCCGGCGCTCCAGCTGCGCTAATAAGCGGGAGGAGTCCTCGATCCTCAGGTGCAGGGGGTTTAGCTCCTCGTTGGCGTCGTACTCGGCGTGCCGAATGCGGAGGTGGCCGGTGACGTATTTGAACACGTTCCCGGCGATGTCTTCGATCATCCCTTCCTTGAGGGCGAACATGAACACGATCGCCAGGGCGGCCACGCCGATGGCGGCGCCGGAAAGAAGGCTGCGGCGGCGGTTCCTCTGGATGTTCCTGAAGGCGAGTCCGGCCAGTCTCATCGCTCACTTCCTCTCGTCCCGGCTGACCTTCCCGTCCTGGAGCCCCACCAGCCGGCGGGCGTACTCCATCACCATTGGGTCGTGAGTGGAGAAGATGAAGGTGGTCCCGTGGCGCTGGTTGCACTCCAGCATCAGCTTCAGGATCTCCCGGCCGTTGGCGGAGTCCAGGTTGGCGGTGGGCTCGTCGGCCAGCACGAGATCCGGCTCCTTGATCAAGGCGCGGGCTATGGCCACCCTCTGCTGCTGCCCTCCGGAAAGCTCCGCCGGCCGCCTGTCTTCCAGGCCCGCCAGCCCCACCTCTTCCAGGATGCCCAGGGTCCTTTCCTTCAGCCTGCTCCCGTTCTCCCCCAGCAGGGAGAGCACGAAGGAGACGTTCTCGTAGGCGCTGAGCACGGGGATCAGGTTGAAGGACTGGAACACGAAGCCGATCCGCTCCCGGCGGAACAGGGCCAGCTCCTTCTTGCTGCGTCCGGAAACCGCCTGGCCGCAGATGTAGATCTCGCCGCTGGTGGCCGTGTCCAGGCAGCCGATCAGGTTGAGCAGGGTGGATTTGCCGGAGCCCGAGGGACCGGCTATGGAAAGGAACTCGCCCCGTTCCACCTCCAGGCTCAGCCCCCGCAGGGCGTGTACTACGGTTTCTCCCACCCGGTAGTCCTTGAAAACGTTGTCAACCTTGATCATCGGCTTCCCCTTTGCTCATGGACTTTCCCTTCTTGCCCAGGGACAGGAAGGAGAGCAGGTCGGTGGGCAACACCACGATGGGCGCGTTCTTTTTGATCCCCTCGGCGATCATCGAGAGAAAGCGCAGCAGGAGGGCCGAAGGGTCCTCCTGGTACTTCCGGGCGGCCTCCACGAACCTCCTGGCCACCTCGGTCTCCGCGCCGCAGAGCAGCAGCCTGGATTCCTTTTCCCGGGCCGCCTGGGCCTGGCTGGACAGGGCGTCCTCCAGCTCCTTGGGCAGGATGATGTCCGTGATCTCGATGGAGAGGATGGTGATGCCCCAGGGGTTCGTTTTTCTGTCCAGAACCTGCTGGATCTCCTGGCCCAGGCGGTCCTGCTCGGAGAGCAGGGCGGCCAGGGTGTTCTTGCCGATGGCGCTCTGCAGGGCGGTTTGGGCGGAGAGGATCACCGCCTCCAGGTAGTTCTCCACTTCCAGGACCGCCTTGCCGGCGTCCCAGATCATCCAGAAGGTCAGGGCGTCCACGTCCACCTGAACCGTGTCCTGGGTGATGGCCTTCTCGGCCCGGAAGTCCGTGGCCCGGATGCGGGTATCCACGTAGAGCACCACCCGGTCCAAAAGGGGCAGGAGGAAGAAGAGCCCCGGCCCTTTCACCCGCTGGCTCTTGCCCAGCCTCAGGATCACCGCCCGCTCCCAGTACTGGGCCATCTGCAGGCAGGGGGCCAGCAGCAGGCCCAGGACGGTCAGGGCAAGCAGGGGATAGAAATCCTCCTGGAGCCCGCGCATGATGAGCAGGGAGAGCGCCGAGACGAGCACCAGGGCCAGGCCCCAGAGGGGCAGGGCGAGGAGGAGCAGCCAGGCGAGGGCCGCGGCCAGGGGAAAGACGAACCAGGCCGGGTCCCAGCCCCCAAGCACCGCCGCCTGCCAGATTACGCCCGCCGCCAGCATGAGGGCCAGGAAGATGAAGCTCAAGGGATTCAGGCGAAAATCCCTCGGCAGCTGGGGCCTCTGCACATTGCGTATCAGCGCATCGGTTTTATTGACGCGTTCCACTGTTTGCACCTCCTCCCGCCTCCTGGCCGTAGAGCTTCTCCAGGTAGCGGATCACCTCCTGAACGGACAGGCCGTAGGATCCGGCCTGGGCGGCCAGGCGATTGCTGATTTCGGCCAACCGTCTCTCCATCTCCACCTCGCTGTGCTCGATCTTCTTGTCGCTGATGAAGGTGCCCGTGCCCTGCTGGGTGGTCACGATACCCCGGATTTCCAGCTCGCTGTAGGCCCGGGCCACCGTGTTCGGGTTCACCTGCAGGTCCACCGCCAGGCTGCGCACGGTGGGCAGCTGGTCCCCCGTGCCGAGCCTGCCGTCTGCGGCGGCCATCTCTATTTGCAGCATGATCTGCTTGTAGAAGGGCACGCCGCTCTTTGCATCCAGACTAAAGGTCAGCTTACGGTTCACAGCCCCCTCTTTGTTTTAATGTATTAGTGTATTAATTATCTAATACATTACAACAAAAAAGTCAAGCTATTTTCAAAAAAATACCAAAACCGGGTCCTCAGAGGCTGACAGTGCGGATGTTAATAACCGCAGGGATCGTGCGCAGGTTCTTGATGACCCTGGGGAAGTCCTCCTTGTTCTCCAGCTCCACGGTGAAGGAGCCGCTCAGGTTCTCCAATCCTTCCTCCTCCAGTTTGCCTTCGACCAGGTGGCCCTTGAACTTGCGGATGGCTCCTTCGATTTCGGAGAAGAGGTTGCTGGTGAGCCGGGCGGTGACCTGGAAGCGGCGGGTGGCCCGGGGAGAGACGGTCTCCCACTCCACCTCGATGCGGCGCTCGGCGAACTCCCGGATGTATTTCAGGTTGGGGCAGGAAGCCTTGTGCACGATGATCCCCCGGCCCCGGGAAACGTAGCCGATGATCGGGTTCCCGGTGACGGGGGTACAGCACTGGGCGAGGCGTATCATCATATTCCTCTCCTCGCCTATGCGGATCCCTACCCTGGTCCGGTCCAGGACCCGCTTTTCGGGCTCCCCGGCCCTCTTCTGGACCACCAGGGGCAGGGGGGCGCCACTGCGTTTCTTGGCCACGATGTTGCGGTCAATGAACAGGGTGGGATCGTTCTGGTTCAGCCAGTGCCGGATTTTGGAGCGGGCCCGGCCGGTGCGCGCGAAGCGCAGCCAGTTCAGGTGGGGCCGCGCGCTGTTGGAGGTGACGATCTCGATCACCTGGGTGTTCTTAAGCTCCTCGTTCAGCCGCACAGCCACCCCGTCCGCCTTGGCCGCCAGGCAGTGGTTGCCCACCTCGGTATGGATGCGGTAGGCGAAGTCCAGGGCCGTGGAGCCGGCGGGAAGCTCAATGATATCCCCCTTGGGAGTGAAGACGTAGATGGAATCCTTGAGCAGCTCTCGCTTGATCCCTTCCAGGAACTCCGCCGAGGCCGCCTTCTGTCTGTCCCAGCTCTTCAGCAGGTTGATGATGGTCAGCTGCTCCGGCTTGAGCGCCTCCGTGGCCAGGTCCCCCTTGTACAGCCAGTGGGCGGCGATGCCGTTCTCGGCGGTCTGATGCATGAAGTGGGTGCGGATCTGGATCTCGATCATCTTGCCCTCGTAACCCATCACCGTGGTATGCAGGCTCTGGTAGCGGTTGGACTTGGGCATGGCGATGTAGTCCTTGAAACGGCCCTCGATGGGCTTCCACAGCTTGTGCACGATGCCCAGAAGCTCGTAGCACTCGCTGGGGGTGTCGCAGAGCAGGCGCAGGCCGAACAGGTCGTACACCTCGTCCAGGAGCTTGCCCTTGCGCTTTATCTTGGTGTAGATCGAGTAGAAGTGCTTGGCCCTGGTCTCCGTCTTCACCCGGATGCCGGCCCTTTCGCCCTCGCTGCGGATCGCCTTCTCCAGCCTGGCGAGGTACTCGCTGGAGCCGCTGGACTTATCCTCCATCCAGCGGTGGATCTGCTCGTAGACTTCGGGATGCAGGTACTTGAGGGAGAGGTCCTCCAGCTCGGTGCGGATACGGGAAATGCCGAGGCGCCCCGCCAGGGGGGCGTAGATCTCCAGGCACTCCCCGGCGATCCTCTTCCTGCTCTTGTCGTCCAGGTACTGGAGGGTGCGCATGTTATGCAGCTTGTCCGCCAGCTTGATCAGGATCACCCGGATGTCCTTGACCATGGCGAAGAGCATCTTGCGGATCGTCTCCGCCTGCTGGACGCTCTTGCTCTTGCCGCGGATCACGGAGATCTTGGTGACCCCCTCCACCAGGGCCTCAACCTCCCGGCCGTATTCCCGGCGCAGCTCCTGGCGCGTAATCCCCGTGTCCTCCAGCACGTCGTGAAGCAGCCCGGCGATCACGGATTGATGATCCAGGCGGGTCTCCACCAGGATCTCCGCCACCGCCAGGGGGTGGATCAGAAAGGGCTCCCCGCTGGCCCGCTGCTGGTTGTGGTGCAGTCCCGCGGCCCAGCGGGCGGCGGAGAGGATCTTCTTCCTCTCCTCTTCGGGATAGGGCGAAAGCCTGCCCTCGAAATCCGCCAGGAAGCGTTTGGTGCCGGTCATCGCCGCTACACCCCCGCCCTCAGCACCCTCTGCCGGCCGGCCAGGTCCTGGCGGACCGAGACGCCGCGGAAACCGGCCTCCTCCAGCAGGGCGCCCAGGGCTTCCATCTGCTGCGGCGCCGCTTCCAGCAGCAGCACCCCTCCCGGGGAGAGCTTTGCGGGGGCCTGCCGTATGAGCCGGGCGGACAAAGCGGTACCGTCCTCCCCTCCGTCCAGGGCGACCTCCGGCTCGGGCCAGCCGATCTTCTTCATCTTCCTCACCTCCTCGGCGCTGAGGTAGGGGGGGTTGGCGGTGATCAGGTCGAAGCGCCCGGGCACCGCGGCTAGAAGATCGGAGAGGAAGAAGGGCAGCTGCCGTTCCAGGATACGGAGGCAGTTTTGCCGGAAGACCTCCTGGGCCTGGGGGCTGATGTCCGAGGCGGAGACCTCAAGCTCCGGCCGCAGATGGGCGAGGGTGATGGCAATGCAGCCCGTGCCCGTGCAGCCGTCGTGCACCCTGCGGATGTCCGGCGCTTCCTCCAGACACTGCAGCGCCTCTTCGATCAGGGTCTCCGTGTCCGGCCTGGGAACGAGCACCCGCTCGTCCACGGCGAACTCCAGGCCGTAGAACTCTTTCCTGCGGCGGATGTAGGAAACCGGCAGGCCCGTGCACCTCAGGCGCAGGAAACGGCGGTAGCGCTCGTAGCTTCCGGCGTCCACCGCATCCGGGAGGCAGGCGAGCAGCCTCTCCTTGGAAACGCTCAAGGCTTCGGCCAGAAGGACCGTGGCGTCCAGGGCCGGGGTCTCCACCTCGGCGTAGAACAGCATGGATTGCCCCTCCCGCAGGGCTTCCTGGAGCGTCATACCGCCACCGATTTCAGATAAGCCTCCCGGGCCTCAATCTTCAGCGTTTCGACGAGCTCGTTCAGGTCGCCCAGGAGCACGCTCTCCAGCCGGTAGAGGGTCAGGTTGATGCGGTGATCGGTGACCCGGTTTTGGGGAAAGTTGTAGGTGCGGATCCTCTCCGAGCGGTCGCCGCTGCCCACCTGGCTCCGCCTGGCCTTGGCCCGTTCCTCCTGCTTCTTGCGCTCCTCCATCTCGTAGAGCCGGGCGCGCAGGACCCTTAGAGCCTTGGCCTTGTTCTTGTGCTGGGATTTCTCGTCCTGGCAGGTCACCACCAGCCCGGTGGACAGGTGGGTGATTCGCACCGCGGAGTCGGTGGTGTTGACGCTCTGTCCCCCGGGACCGGAAGAGCGGTACACGTCCACCCGGATGTCCTCCGGCTTGATCTCGATCTCCGTCTCCTCCGCTTCCGGCAGGACCGCCACCGTGACGGTGGAGGTATGGATCCTGCCCCCCGCCTCGGTCACCGGTACCCTCTGCACGCGGTGGACCCCGCTTTCATAGCGCAGGTTTTCATAGACGCTCCCGCCGGCCACGGAGAAGACGATCTCCTTGAAGCCCCCGATCTCCGTGGCATGGGCGGCGAGGACCTCGATTTTCCATTTTTTCCCCTCGGCGAAATGCGAATACATGCGGAACAGATCGGCCGCGAACAGGGCCGCTTCCTCCCCGCCGGTGCCGGCCCGGATCTCCATGATGATGTTCTTCACATCCAGGGGATCCTTGGGGATCAGGAGGGATTTGAGCCTCTGAATCGACTCCTCCTGCCTGCGCTTCAGCTCTTTCAGCTCCTCCTTGGCCAGCTCCCGCAGCCCACCCTCCTCGCCGCCATCGGCCAGGAGGCGGGTGTCGTCGATCTCCTCCTCCAGCTTCTTGAAGCGGGTGAACTCATCGGCCAGCTCGGCCAGGGCGGAGTTCTCCTGCATCAGCTCCTTGTAGCGTTTCTGATCCTTGATCACCAGGGGGTCCGCGATCAGGCTCTGCAGCTCCTGGTACCTCTTCGTAAGCGCTTCCAGCTTTTCCTGCATGGTCTCACCCGCTCCTCTCGCTAACGGAATATACAGTAACAAAAAAGGAAGGGCCCTGCAATCGCCGCCCGGAGGCTTGAAGAGCGAGCCCCGGCGGTTTATCATGAGCTTTCAGTATGGAAACCCAGGACCGCTCAGTCGTACAGCCCGTTCTGCAGGCTCTCGTGGACCTGCAATCCTCCCCCGAAGAGCTGCGTTTCTACTATCACATCATCGATCAGTTCTGCGCCGCCTGGAGCGGCAAGAGCAGGGAGGAGATGTCCCTGGAGGACGACGCCGCCCTGCTGCTGATCCACGACCTTCTGGGCGAATACTTGCGCTTCGACGGCAACAACCGCAGGGTCGCCCTGTGGCTGCTCACCCTGAACCGTTGCTGCCGCAACTTCGACGCCGACCTGAAAACCCCCCGGGAGGAATTGAAGGCCACCCTGGGGGGATACAACCTCGACTTGGACCGCACCCTGCTGGAGCCGATCTTCCTGCAGGTCGGGGAGTTCGAGAAGATCCACCGCACCGCCTTGCAGGACAAGCTGGGCCAGGAAGACGCCCTGGGCAACTTCCTGCAGTGGGTGGGCATCTACTGCACCTACGTGTATCCCACCCTGATGCGGGCCGCTGCAGGCCCTGGTCCCGCCAGAGACTCTGCACCCGCCAGGGATTCTGCCCCCGCCATACGCTCCGGCCCCGGACGCGGCTTCAGCCGCTCCATGCTCGAGGCCCTCTCCTTTCTAATCAGCGAGTTCATCAAGCTGCGCTCCAACGTGGCCCGGATGGCCGCCCTGATCCTGGGCATCAAGGAGGCCTGCGCCACCGGCTCCGGGGCCGCGGCGGCCAGCAGCACGGAACCTGAGAGCCCTTCCGGCGCCGTACCGGCCGGGCAGGAGGAGGCTTACGTGCAGGCCATCCTCCTCAGGCTGAGGCAGGAGGGGGAAGGGAAACCCCCCCGGGTGGATGAAGGCTCCGCGAATCTCGGCGCGCTCCTGGCTGCCGGGGCCGAGCGGATAGCCCGCTCCCCCTTGCTGGAGGAGATCGGCCGCGTGGTGGAGAGCCTGAGGCGCTCCTGTTACGGGAAGGACCCGGTGGAAGCCGCCAGGCTGCGGGAATCCTTTCAAAACCTCGCCGCCAACCTCTCCGCCCGCTCGCAAGAGCTCCTGCTCCAGATCGCCGCCAGGATGGAAAAGGACTTTTCGCGGACCCTGGCTTCTTTCCAAGCCAGAATAGAGTCGGCCAGGGGCAGGAGCCGCCTCCTGCTGGCCAAGCTCCTCACCCTCGCCCTGGCCGCCCACTGCCTGAAAGCTCCCGGGCGGAGGCCTCCCCCTTAGAGGGGTTTCCCGCTACCGCTCGAGTCCGTTCATCCGCCCGAGCTCATCCGCCCGAGGTCCTTTTGCTCCGGGTGAGCAGGAAGCCGAACAGGCTGCCGCAGATCCCTCCGATGATGTGGGCGAACTGGGAGATATTGTCGGCGCCTAAACCGCCAATCACTTCCCGGGCCAGGTAAAGGACGAGGATCAGGATGAAGGTCAGGGGGATCTCCCCGCTGCGTATGTTGGTGAAGGAGGACAGCAGAATCAACATGAATACCACGCCGCTGGCCCCCATCAGGGCGGTGGAGAAGAAAAGCAGGTTCAGCAGGCCCGTGGCCAGGGCGGTGGCCAGCATCATGATCAGGATGGAGCCGGAACGGTACTTCTCCTCCAGGATGGGTCCGATCAGGAGAATGAAGGAAAAGTTGCCTATCAGGTGGGCCCAGTCCTTGTGTCCGATCACGTGGGTGAACAGTCTCAGGTAGCTCAAGGCAGAGCCGGCTGCGAAGCGCGGGTACAGCACAAAGTATTGGGCCGTCAGCCCGAAGTGCAGGAAGGTGTCCAGCATCAGCACCAGGGTGGAGATGAGGGCGAAGCTCAGGACGACGGGGGCGTTGTAGCGGATGCGCATGGGAAGAGCTTAGAAAGCCGGCCGCAAAAAGTCAAGGCGAGCCGCCGGGGGATTGGGGAACTTCTGGCCGCCCCCCCTTCAAGCCCGGCGGCCGAGAGACTGGATCAGGGCTTTGATCTCCCGGCTTTTGGCTTCGGCCACCTCCCGGCTCACCGCCTCCAGGCGAAAACGCAGGAGGGGTTCGGTGTTGCTGGGGCGGATATTGAACCAGAACTCGGGCAGCTCGACGCTGATCCCATCCAGCTTGCTGATCCTGGCTGTAGTGAAGGCTCGCTCCACCCCCGCCAGGACCCCTTCCTTGTCCGCGACCTCGATGTTGATCTCCTCTGACTGGGCGTAGCGGTCCTTCAGGGGAGCCACCAGCTCGGAGAGCCTCTTTCCCCTGCGCTGCAGGAGCCTGAGCAGGATCATCAGGGCGTAGGCGGCGCTTTCAGTGAAGAAAGTTTCGGTCACCTTGAAATACGCGTGCCCCGAGGTTTCGCTCCCGAACACGGCCCGGCTGGTCACCATGGTATCGTAGAGGAAGGTGTAACCCACCCTGGAGACGACCGGCTTGCCTCCCAGCTCCCGGATGCGCTCCGGCAGCGCCCGTGAGGAGATAAGATCGTAGACCACCGCCGCCCCCGGCTGCGAGGCCAGCAGCTCCTCCGCGATCAGGGCGGAGAGGAAGTAGTTCTCGATCCCCTCCCCCCGCTCATCGACGAAGAGCATCCTGTCCCCATCCCCATCCAGCAGGGCCCCCAGGTCCGCCCCCGTCTCCAGTACCTTGCGCGACGCCGGTTTCTTGCTCTCCGCTTTCAACGGGTTCGGATCCCGGTTCGGGAAGTTTCCGTCCGGCTCCTCGTTGATGATCTCGACCTCAAGCCCGACCCGCTCCGCCAGCCTGCGGAACACCTTCCCCGCCGAGCCATTGCCAGGGTCTATCACCACTTTGAGAGAGAGCTTCTCTCCCTTGAGGGGACCGGCGGCGAACTCGAGGTACTCGTCGATCCTCTCCTCCTCGCTGAACGAGCCTCCTCCCCGGGGCGGCTCGTCCTTCAGCGCCGCTACCATCCTCTCGATCCTGTCCAGGCCATTGGAGTAGCCGATGGATCCCCCTTTGCCGTGGAAGAGCTTGAAGCCGTGGTAGTCCGGGGGGTTATGGGAAGCGGTCACCATGACGCCGCCGTCGCAGCCCTCACGAATCTGGTAGAAGTGGAGCTGGGGAGTGGTCACCCTTCCGATGCCGAGCACCCTCGCCCCTTCGTCCACCAGGCCCCTGGCCAGGGCCTGGTACAGCTCCTGGGAATGGAGCCTGGCGTCGCAGCCGACCATATAGGTGCGCCCCGCCATGAAGCGGGCGCAGGCCCTGCCTATCCTGTAGGCCAGATTTGCGTCGATCTCCCTTCCGTAGAGGCCCCGTATGTCGTAGGTCTTGAAGACTCCCATGCCCGCGCTCCTTCCAGACAACGAATGAACTCCGGGATATCTTAGCGGCTGGCGCGCCTGGAGTCCAGTGCGCGGTTCTGCGCCGCTTTAACGCAGATCCAGCTTCTCCCTCAAAAAACCCTCCAGCAGGGCGGCTTCCGCCTGCACGCCCTCGAGGATCTCCCGTACGCGGTAGAACTCCAGCACCCTGACGTTCTGCAGCCTGGGCTTCAGGACCAGGTCCGGTTGGGAAAGGCGCATCTTGCTCTCGATGACCGCCGCCTCCAGGATCTGGAAGGAGGACAGGATGCATTCAAACACGTTCGGCTTCTCGCCCGCCGCCGCCGCCGGGAGGGTCTTCTGCCCGGAGACATCCACGGCCACCAACAGGTCGCACTCGCGGCGGATCACGTCGTAGGGCAGCGGGTTCACGACGCCCCCGTCGATCAGGATGCGGTCCCCCAGGCTGACCGGCTCGAAGATGCCCGGAATGGAGACACTGGCCCGCACCGCCTCCACCAGGTCTCCCCTGTCCAGAACGACCTGGACCCGGTTCCAGAAATCGGTGGCCACGATCTTGAGGGGGATCGTGAGCTCTTCGATCCGGCGGCCGTGCACCAGCCGCCGCATGAAGATCATCAGCTTCTCCCCCTTGATCAGGCCGCTCCTCGCCCTCCAGGAGATGTCCAGCATCCGGCCCATCTCAAGCAGGCCGAGGTCGGTGAAGATCTTCTCGATCTCCCCCCCCGAAAGGCCGCAGGCGTACAGGCCGCCGATCAGGGCGCCGATGCTGGTCCCGGAAATGGCGGCGGGCTTGATCCCCAGCCCGTCCAGCACCTTGAGAAAGGCGATGTGGGAAAGCCCCTTGGCCCCCCCGCCGCCCAAGGCCAGGCCGAGCCTCACTCCCCCGAGGCGGTGCTTGCCTCTGCGCATAGTCCTGCCTCCGTTATTAAATATGCCTGAAGCGTATGCGGATTACCAGATAACAGCCCAAAAGCAGCAGGGCGCCGCCCAGGAACTGGAGCGGGCACAGGCGCTCGCCGAACACGAGGAAGGAGAGGCCCAGGGTGAAGAGGGGGCGCAGAAGACCGAGGCTCGCGGTCAGGGTCAGCCCCAGCACGGGCAGGCAGCTGTAGTAAAGGGTGCGGGCGGCGGCGATGCCCAGGAGGGAGGAGAGGATCAGCACCAGCCACATACCGGGGGGGGCCGGGAAGGGTGAAGCCCTCGCTTGAGAGGAGATGTACGATGAGGCAGAGGGGCGTGGCCAGGGTAAACACCAGGGCGCTATACAGGGACCAGAACAGGGAGCTCGCGGCTACCAGCGCCACCCCGAGGTTGAAACGCCCGGAGCTCAGGCTCTGGCCGCCCAGGACGGCCAGGAAGAGGCCCGCCAGAGCCAGGAGGATTCCGAGCAGAAATACCGGGCTGACCGTCCAGAACAGGAGGCACAGGGCGTACTCCCCCAGGGCCCTGGCCTTGCGGGAGGAAGAGCGGGTCTCCAGCTGGATCACGGCCACCGCCTATTGTTCGCCTCTGCTTTCAGAGAGCAGGAACTCGACGAATTGTTCCCTGGGTATGAAGCTCTGCCTGGCCAGCTTGATGAACTTCTCTTCGATCAGGGGCATGAGCAGGGCTTTCAGCCACCGCTCCTGGTTATAGTTCAGGAAGGTCCACAGCACCTCCACCACCTCCCGGTCCTCGCAGCGGTTGAAGTAGACCTCCAGGTAGCCCTGGCTGTACACGACCAGCGAAAGCCAGCGCTTGTTCAGGATCACGTCCGCCACGGTGGTCTGCGGGCCCATGAACTCCTGGTAGGTGCGGATCCACTCCTCATGGAAGCCTGGGACGATGAAGACAGTTCCATCCAGGGTCAGCCAGGAGGCGCCCGGGTGGAAGGAATAGGGGGGGGCTTTGGGAGGCTCTTCAGCTTTCATCGGGAACTAAAGGCTCGATCATACAATACTCCGGCCTCCGTTGACAAGCCATGCCCCCTCCGCTAAGCTCATGACTGCGACGCCAGAGCAAAGGGGGTGGAATGTACAGGATCGCCGTGATCCCCGGGGACGGGACTGGACCGGAAGTGGTGCGGGAAGGACTGAAAGTGCTGGGCAGGGCGGCGGAGCGCTTCGGCATCCGCTTCGACTTCAAGCAGTTCGACTTCGGAGGCGCCCGCTACCTGCGCAGCGGGGAAACGCTCTCGGAGGCCGAGATCGAGGAGCTCAAGGGCTTCAGCGCCATCTACCTCGGCGCCATCGGCCACCCCGAGGTTAAGCCGGGGATCCTGGAGCCCGGCATCCTGCTCAAGCTCCGCTTCGCCCTGGACCAGTACATCAACCTGCGCCCGGTCAAGCTGTACCCCAACGTAGAGACGCCCCTGGCTGGCAAGAAGCCGCAGGACATCGACTTCGTTATCGTGCGGGAGAACACCGAAGACCTCTACATCGGCGCCGGCGGCTTCTTGAAAAAAGGGACTCCCGACGAGGTGGCTGTGCAGGAACTGATCGCCACCCGTAAGGGGGTCGAGCGCTGCATCCGCTACGCCTTCGAGCTCGCCCGCAGGCGGAACAAGGCCAGGAAGCTCACCCTCTGCGCCAAGACCAACGTCCTGACCTACGCCCACGACCTCTGGATGCGGACCTTCACCGAAGTGGCCCGGGAGTACTCGGACATTAAAACGGACTATGCCCACGTGGACGCCATCACCATGTGGATGGTCAAGAACCCGGAATGGTTCGACGTTATCGTGACCACCAATATGTTCGGCGACATCATCACCGACCTGGGCGCCATGATCCAGGGCGGGATGGGCGTGGCCGCCGGGGGCAACATCAACCCCCAGGGCGTCTCCATGTTTGAGCCCATCGGCGGCTCTGCTCCCAAATACACGGGCAAGAACGTGATCAATCCCATCGCCGCCATCATGGCCACCCAGATGATGCTCGACTTCCTGGCAGAGGAGAAGGCGGCCGCCGCCGTGGAGGCAGCCGTGGTCAAGACCCTGGCCAGGATGAAGAGCATGTCCGCGGGGCAGATGGGCTTCTCCACCTCCGAGGTGGGCGACCTGGTGGCCGCGGGGATCTAGGCATGCCGGTGATCGCCCCCCGCTACGTCGGTGTAATCGGCGGGCGCACCTGCGGCGCAGAGATCGGAGAGCTCGCCTGCCAGGTGGGCGCGGAGATCGCCCGCCGGGGATGGGTCCTGGTCTGCGGCGGCATGGGCGGGGTGATGCAGGAAGCCTGCCGGGGAGCCCGCTCGGCGGGGGGCGTTACCCTGGGAATCCTGCCCGGCCACTCCCGGGCGGAGGGGAACCCCTACCTTTCCTACTCCATCATAACCGGCCTGGGCGAGGCGAGGAACGTCCTGGTGGCGAGGAACAGCGAGGCCCTGATCGCCGTGGCGGGGGGCTACGGCACCCTCTCGGAGATCGCCCTGGCCAACAATGCCCGCCTGCCCGTGGTGGGCCTGCGCTCCTGGAAACTCAAGGCGGAAGACAACTCCGGCCTGGGGCTTTTCAGCCTGGAGACGGAGGACCCGGCCGAGGCCGTCCGCTTCCTGGCAAAATATTTCGCCGAGCGGCGCGGGCCGGGTGTGTGGGCTTAAAACCCGTTTCCGGCAGCGTCAAACTCCCCATATCCTGAAACCGCGACTGCGGGGCAGGCTGCCCCCTGCTGGCCCATGTCGAGGGGGCAGGCTCCTACGCGTCACTCTCAACCTCCTGGCCGAGCCGGCCATGAGCGGTTGCCCGCGCGGCTTCCAGATGCCCCGCGTGGTCTACGCCCCCGACAGTCTCAAGCGCCCCCTGATCCGCAGCGGGCCCAGGGGCTCGGGACAGTTTCGGCAGGCGAGCTGGGAGGAAGCCCTGGACCTGGCCGCCGCCCGGCCAGGGGTGGTCCGGGCCCGTCACGGGGGGCAGTCCATCCTCAACCTCGGCGGCTTTGGCTCCTGCCGGGGGGCCCTGCACAACGCCGGGCTGCTCACCTCGCGCTTCCTGAACCTCCTCGGCCCCTGCAGCGTCGCGACCGGCAACTTCAGCTCCCAGGCGGCCAGCTTTGTGGCCCCCTACCTCTTCGGCACCCGGCACGTCGGCCTGGACCCTGGAACCCTGCAGTTCTCCCGCCTGATCCTGCTCTGGGGCACCAACATCTCGGACACCCGTTTCGGTTGCGAGCTGGAAAACCGCATACGGGATTTGGTGAGAGAGCATCCGGCACGCGGAGCGGCAAATAGAGCAGATCAGGCGCAGAGTCCTCATGGGGGAGAGCATCCCTCATCAGGAAAAGGTGTTTTCGATCTTCGAGGAGCATACGGAGTGGATCACTAAAGGCAAGGCCGGCGTGCCGCAGGAATTGGGCAACTGCAGCTTTGACAAAAACTTCTACACTCCCGAAAACAGAAAGCAGCTGGAGAGGATGTTGGCTCTGGTGGTGTTGCCGAAAAAAGGAAGACTGAGCGAAGAAGAGAAAGCGGTTGAAAGCTCGGATGAGTTTGTTCGAGCGAGGAGGAAACATCCTGCTGTGGAGTCGGGGATCAATGCCCTGGAGAATCATGGACTCGATCGCTGCCTTGATCAAGGCTTACGAGGCTTCGAGCGCTATATTGCATTGGCGGTCGTTGCGCGCGTATAACCACCGGATCCCTTGATTTCTGCAGAATAAT
>Ga0315280_10002728_pt1 | contig 28193 bp, 36 predicted proteins | sample YL17G06_40_MG_FD_203697 | JGI IMG/M metagenome (GOLD analysis project Ga0315280, IMG submission 203697) | Sediment microbial communities from Yellowstone Lake, YNP, Wyoming, USA - YL17G06_40 | ecosystem: Environmental > Aquatic > Freshwater > Lake > Sediment | place: USA: Wyoming | collected... | reverse complement strand
CCATTTCCTGCCGGGGTTGGATAACAGGACTCTGATTGCTCTAGACGATTTGGCTTCGAAGATATTCCGAACAACTCTCATAGGAAGGGTGTGTTCGCTATCGTATATGAATGTTCGCTACTAGCGAACATGTTCGCAAATAGCGAACATATTTGGTCACAGCGAACAGAGCAACTAACCGATTTCTCCAAACCTCGGGCAGAGTCATTACTCAGGATCTTGGCGTGGGCCGATCAGTCTTAGCTTGCGGCGCAGTCAACGATGACAACGAGCGAGCAAGGTTGTTGTACCTGCTCTTCAACGTAACGGGGTTATCTGCGCAGCCGAGGCGAGGTCATTATTCTCATGCCAAGAAGGATGATGCGCTAAACTTAATGTTGTAAGTCCCCAAAGGCAGTTCTAGGATGAGGGATTAGACGCGTGACTTCGGATGAAGTCAAGGAAATCGACTCAGTGGAAGAGGTCGTACGCGAACACAGGAAGCTACCGCTAAAATCAGCCAAGTACTGATGCGGCTTCCCACCCTGACTCTATGTGGTGGGGCCGAAGGGACTCTCCATCATATGATGGTGGGGCTACCTTCCAAACGCCTCAATTCTTGGCGATTACTTCGATGAAATCCAGCCCCACTCAGAACTGATGCAGTTCTAGTTACTGAAATGCGCGACCCTGTCTCCGGCTAAGATTGCATCGCGTAGATTTGCATTTTGCATTTTCCCAAAGAGCTGTTCTATGTCTTTACCGCCCGTAGGCAGATGAAACTTCTTCCTTCAGTGTTATCTGAGGGCTCTTCTGGCCGCTCAGGCTCTTCAGGGCCAGAGGCAAGAGTAGCCGTAGCACCTACGACTTTGAATCCACTGCTTTCAAGCATGTGTCGTACTTCTTTTGTGGTGTATGCCCTTGCATGTCTGTAGAATCGATGTCCGGCCCGACCTTTCTCTTCCATGAGTTTTCCCCAAGCAGAGTCTCTTGGGACTTCGCAGACGATCAGAGTTCCGTTATCTTTCAAGACTTTCCAAGTCTCCCTCACGGTGACATTAGGTTCCTTCACAAAGCATAGTGTCCCTGCCAGCAGGACGAAATCAAACGCTTCTCTGAACGGTAGGTGTTCTGCAATCGCTCTCACAACCTGAACTCCTCTCGACTTCGCTAATTGGAGCATTTCCAGTGAAGGATCTATACCCACGCCGACCTCGAGCCTTCTCGCGAATACGCCGGTGCCCACGCCCACTTCCAATCCTAGACCAGTCGGTCGGAGGGCCTCGATCGCCCTAGCCTCCGATTCAAAGACAAACGGCTGCCGAAGGTACCAAGAATCATACTCCCGAGCATGTTCGTCAAATACGCGGATCAAAATACCTTCCAGCAAGATTTCTCATGCTAGGGTCGCTTCTTCAGGGCGATAACTTGCATAGGCTTCCCATTCACCTAATGCCAATCGTGTTCAAAAACTATGATTCCAACTTTTCAGCGATTCCGGTTACTTCTTCATCAATAGTCCGAAATGATACGGCTTCAGATCCACCGACGTACCTGACCCTGTGGCGAAGCTCGCTTGAAGACACCAGTCTACACATTGTTCCATTGTGGGGCGCATCTCCAAGGGAGGCCCCCTAGGCGTATTAGGGTCACGTATCCAGTGGGTAATGCCAACCCGCCCTCCCCGCCTAAGAACCCTGAAGACCTCGCGAAGCAGAATTAGGGGGTCTTCCAAATGGAGTATGTTGAAAAGCATCACGTAATCGATACTCTCATCATCCAGCCCTGAACCCTCCTGTAATAGGTCTCTGATGGATGACCTAACGTTGGTCAGCATTAGCTTCTGAGACTTTTCGTCAACAATGCGTATCATCTCAGGATCGATGTCTATGGCGTGCATGGCTCCTTGTATTCGTTGGGCGGCCGGGATCGTGAATGTACCATATCCGCATGCAAAGTCCGCCGCATCAACAACCTGTGAGTCTACCAGCATGCGATCCAAAATTCCTTCAACGTTAAAGAAGCGGCACCAAACCTCTTCTGAAGGCATGCCGCTTTCCCTGATTTTGCCACGAGCTCGAACATTGGTCTCAACCATCAGCATCTCCACCCCAAGTCTTTACGATATGCAGCAAATTGAGATCTTGTTTTGACCTACGCGAGGAATGAATAGAGATGTCAACTCCTTCAGAGGATGTGCTTTTCGGCTGAAAACGAGTTGTGCTCAAAATGATAGGACTTTGTCTGACTCAACCACCCAGTCCTTCAACTGGTTCATCGTACTGATTTGCACGCCCGCTATCAGATTGAGTCCTTCGATGCCGCGTGCTTCCGAGCAGGTTCCGCATGCCTTGACTTGCCCGCCTTTGTTGATGATTGCTTTGAGCATTCGCTCTATGTTGTAGTAGCCCGTTGGCGTTGACTGATTCCGCAAAGCACAAGTCACCGCGTCTGCCATCAAGAAAATTCGAACCTCAACGTCAGAATGCTCTGCTTGCAATGCCATTGCCAGCCTCAAAGCGTTATACGCCTTCTCCGACCCGTAGGGCGCATCATTGATGACGAGCAACACTTTCATATTATTTCCAGCTATTCGTTTACTTCAGTTCTTTGAATCTTCTGCGCTGAATTACGGTGATTGCCAGTAGGAATAGAACCGCCATTAGCAAGAGTGTTAGCTGTCCGAACTCAGGGACTGGCGTGGTAACGTCGGATATTGTGACCGTTTGTATGTAGGTTCCGTGCCAAGTATGATACCATACTTGACCGTTGTACCCATTCACGCTGAGCATCCCAAAGGTTGCATCGTTCAGTAGCACGTCCACATTGTAATATCCGTAGAAGGTGTCGATGTCTCCGGCTTTTGTAGCTGGGTAGTTGCTGTCGAGGTACTGTTGGGCTATCGTCTTAGCCTGTTCAGGTGAAAGCGTCATGTTCGCGGACGCTGCTTGATGGTAGACACCCATCATGCCGCCCATCGTACCGCTCATCATTCCATACTTGGTGTTCCACATCATGTTAGGCCCCGGTTCCGGCACTACTATGCCGCTCATCATTCCGCCACCCATTCCTCCCCCCATCATCGGTGCCCCTGGCTGCCAAATGAGCATCTGAAACGCAAAGATACCGGTGCTTTTTTCGTAGAAGGTGGCGTAGAAGTTGTTCTGGTATTCTTCGACCTCGTGAAGAGCTAAGTCGGGGTTTCGAAGAGATGCCAAGTAGTTGTTGAAGAGCTGAACCGTCTGATCCATGGTTATTTGCTGCTGGCTAGGGTTTGCATTGTATCATTCCATTGTGCCCCAAGTTAGACTACCATCAACGTGAGTCTGCTGTCCAATCGCATAGAGCGGAACGAAAGTTAGCATGCCCAACAGTCCGATCGCCAGGAACGCTGCGCCTATGATTCTCTTACTGACCGTTCCATTCAGCCTCCCTACGTTTCAAGTTCTATTCGTGCGGAAGGCAATTTTTCCCAAGGTTCAGCTTCCAAAAAGTGGATGGTTTGTGAGAAGTGGGTTATTTCTTGAGTTGAGTTTCAGTTGGTTTCCAAGTTAACCCCAGTACTCCACCGATGAGGCCTAGGATTAGGCCTATGCCGAATCCGCCCATTGCCCCCCCGAATATGCTCAGTACTGAGAATAGCACGATCAGCATGCCCCATGTGCTGTGCTCCTGAGGTTTGCTGTTCAACATCACTGCGCTGATGATGACTATCGCTCCGAAGACCAAGCCCAAGACACCGAACAAGCCGAAGCCCTCCCATCATGCCGTAGCCAGGATAGCCCATCATACCTCCCATCCCACCGAAGCCCATCATACCTGCGAATCCAAATGAACCGATCATAGACATCATACCTCCCCCCAGGAGGATGAAAACACCCCCGACCAATGAGAGTACGAAGGCGGTGGTCGGTCGTTCTTCGTCCGTCATTTCTCTCCATTCACCTTCATACGATTAGTGATAATGGGAACCCTCACGCTCGTCCAGAAGGACTTTTCTCATCTCTTCATACTGATCCTTCGTAATTTCTCCCAGAGCGAATCATCTTTTCAATATCTCCAGTGGCGTCTCACTATAAGAGTCGTGATTCATGTGCTGCATCATTCTCATGCACATGCTAGTTGTTCACCACTTCTATTTCGCCATACATTCCCATCTGCGCGTGCCCGGGATATGTACAGAGGTACCAGAGGGTCGCTGGACTGCTAAGTGTTAGGCTGTATGAGTATTCATGCGCTGTGCCCTGGTTGTAATCTGCGGCCGGAAGAAAAGGCATCCAGTCGTTGCTTGACATCATTCCCTGCATCGCCATGTAGGGGTACGGTGGACCAATCGAGGATACCACCAAATTATGATACATGTCATCATCAAGATTCACAACCGTGAACTGAACTGAGGAGCCTGCCGGCACGACAAGAGTAGGGTTGATCAAACCGTAGATGATGAAGACATCGCCAGTAGAGTAGCCCGGCGGCTTCATTCCTGTTAGGTTGATGGCCCTATCCGGCATTATTGCAAGGGCAACAATCCGAATATTTTGAGAGCCGTGGAAGATTATCGTGTTATTCGATGGGATGACATCTGCGTATTGGGGAGTGCTTCTCATCATTTGAATCGCTTGGTCTACTTGAATTGTTTGACCTTGAACCGCCATCATGCCCATCATCCCCTGCTGGTTCCCGCCCATCATCCATTGCTGACTCTGCCCATGCCAGCCATAGTTCGGGTACGACTGTACATTGTAAGGAGTATACGCTAAACCGACAATCAAGCTTCCTACTCCAATCAGAACCAAAACAACTGCGAGGATTGATATCTTGTTCATTTGAGTCCTCTCCGAATTACACTCAGCGGTTTGGAGCCTGGCAAACATATAAATATATTCTTATATAATTCAAGATGTGAGTTCAAATGTCGCAGACTTTGGAAACTGACGCGAAGATCTTCGAACTTCATGCAGCGCTCTGTCAAACTCTAGCTAATCCGGTCAGGCTTCGAATCCTCGCGTTATTGAGAGAGAGGGAAATGTCCGTCAATCAGCTCGCCAGCCAGTTGGGCATACCCCAGGCCAACGTCTCCCAGCATTTGTCTGTACTCAGGGAGAGAAACGTGCTCTCCACACGAAGGGAAGGGGTCAGCATATACTACAGGATCGCTTACCCGAAAATAATCAAGGCCTGCGATCTCATCCGCGAGGTCTTGTTCGAGCAGATGGCGGAGAGCCGCCAGCTAGTTCAGCGTTTTGGAAAGCCGGGAAAGTGAGAAACATATGTCTGAAAAAACCAACTGCCCACTCCCGTTGAGCTTGGAAAAAGATGGGCACTCAGATTCTGAGGTGAAGGAGATTCTCAAACTCAGAAATGTGGCCGTAGTTGGCATATCCAGAGACCCCGCCAAGCCGGCTCACTTCGTCCCCAAGTATCTGAAGGAACACGGATACCACATAATCCCAGTAAACCCTTCCGCCCAAGAGATACTGGGCATCAAGTGTTACAGGAACCTGCTTGACGCAAACGAACCCATCGACATCGTAGATATATTCAGACCATCAGAAGACGTACCAGCAGTAGTAGAACAGGCTATCAAGAAGAAACCCAAAGCCATCTGGCTGCAAGAGGGCATTCACAATCAAGGGGCAGAGGAAGAAGCAAAGAGACATGGACTTGACGTTGTCTGGAACAGATGTATGATGAAGGAACACGCACGACTCTACGACGGGGAACCCGCAAATTTAGGTAACGTGGACGGCTTGTAGAGGCGGAGTCGAAGCAAACTTGGCCCCTCATGTTTTGACCTTGGGCGGCGGCGTGGGCGGATTAGCCCTCAGTAATGCGTTAGTGAAGAGGGTTGGACACAAAGCGACAATCACGGTGGTTGATCGCAAGAGCGAATTTGCGTTTCCACCTTCCTTCCTCTGGTTGATGCTGGGCGCTAGAAAGCCCGAGCAAATTCAACGCAATCTTGACCGACTGAACAAGAAGGGTGTCACAGTTGTTCATGACGAGGTCAATCGAATCTTGCCCAATGAACACCGAGTCGAAACGAAGTCGAATAGTTTTCAGTATAATTATCTGGTGGTCGCATTGGGCGCGGAGTACGATTACCAGAGTATTCGTGGCTTCGAGAATGCTTGCCACGTTTACGACTTGGAATCAGCCGCACGTCTGAGGGATGAACTTCCGAAATTCAACGGAGGTAAAGTGGCTATTTGTGTGTCGAGAACGCCGTTCAAGTGTCCGGCAGCGCCCTACGAAGCAGCCTTCCTCATCGACCATTACCTAAGGAAACGGAAGATACGAGACAAGACCTTCATCACTTTCTTCACACCAGAACCCCAACCGCTCCCCGCCGCTGGACCCGAGATCGGCGGGCAGGTTTCGACATTGTTGAAAGAGCGGGGGATTGAATGGAATCCCAAGGAGAAGTTGGTTGAAATCCGGGATGGGGTGTGTGATTTCGAGAGCGGGAAGACCATAGAATTTGACCTGCTATTCTGCGTTCCACCCCATAGAGCCCCGCAGCCAGTGAGTGCCGCTGGGTTAACAGATCAAACTGGATGGATCCCCATTGATTCAAGTACGATGGAGACAAAGAAGCAAGATGTGTATGCAGTTGGCGATGTGACCTCTATTGCGACGCCGCATGGCTACGTTCCATTCCTGCCGAAGGCTGGAGTGTTCGCGGACGGGCAGGCTGAGACGCTGGCAAAGAATCTGGCAATGAGAATAGAGGGTAAACGACCATCAGAGAAATGGAATGGGAAAGGAGCCTGCTTCCTAGAGATTGGTTACGGGAAAGCTGCCTTCGTATCAGGCAATTTTCTCGCAGCCCCAAAACCACAATTGGAACTCAAAATGCCCAGACGTAGATGGCGTTTCGGAAAAACGCTTGTCGAGAAGTATTGGCTCTGGAAACACTTCTAGCGCTCAAGACTGATCCGACATTTGACTTCATTTCTACGCTCACGCAAACCGCCTGGCAAGCATTGACAGCGTACACGTGGGTTAGGTGAGGTTGGGGATAGTGGGGAATCATATTGTCAGGTTGTCTGTACCATTTTACCGTCAGACATCTGAATTCACCTGTGGACCGGCCTGCTTGATGATGGCAATGAAGTTCTTCAATCCAAATCTTCGCCTGACTCGCGAACTGGAGTTCGACATTTGGAGGGAGGCAAATCTTGTCGAAAGCTACGGAACGAGCAAAGAGGGTCTGGCGTTGGCAGCAGCTAGGCGAGGATTTCAAGTGTACACGATGGGGAGGTCTCTAAGGCATTCCTTTGTGGATGCGATCCGAGACAAGATTCCCAGTGTTGACAACAAGGTGCTGGAATTACTCTACAATGATACCCGAAGAAAGTTCCGAGCTATGGGCCTCAAACATATCACTCGAAGCATAACGCTTTCCGCGATAAAGAGCACTCTCAGAAAGGGGGATGTGCCAATTCTATTTACGAGTACGGCGCTCTTCGGGGAGAAAGAAGAGCCTCTGCCACACTGGGTTGCAGTCACAGGATACAGAGAGAAAGATTGGTATCTCAACAATCCCCTAGCAAGTTCACCTCAATCGAAAGTCAGTCACAAGCAGCTACAGAACAACTTAGGTTACCGGAGCGTAAGCTGCGCCGTCGTGGTCTGTGGAGAAATGAGTTCAAGAAGCAAAAGCTGGCGACCATTGCTCTAAAGTAAGGTTCCGTTGTTCACTCGGACTACATAATGAAGGCATTTTGGGGGGACGTCAGGCTCACGTAGTTCCCTCTTCCGCCACTTTTCGGTCGTGTGAGTGGCGATGATGAATATCCGGGTAATGGTGATGCGAATGAGTGAGTTCGACATGCTCGTGCAGGTGGCTATGTGGTTCGCCCAGTGGGTCGTTCGGAGTGTGTTTGTGTTGGTGATGCTTATCGTGCACATGGGGATGGGCGTGAAAAAGGGATTGATGAGCATGTAGATGGGTGTGTCTTTCGGTCATGAGAAGCAAGACGCCAGCTGCCATGGCTATTGAAGCGGCTGCAAAGATGGGCGTAATTGGCTCTCGCCAGACCAGCAGCGCTAGACTCGCTCCGATGAATGGAGCTGTGGAATAGTAGGCTCCAGTTCGGGCGGTTCCAAGGGTTCGTAGCGAGAGCATGAAGAGCACAAGACTGAGACCATAGCTGAAGAATCCTACTACCAATGCAGCGGCCACGAAGAATGTGTTGGGCCAAGCGCGTCCTAGCCATACGCCCAGTAGCAAGTTGACGCTTCCAGCGACAAAGCCCTTGATGGCTGCGATCTGAACGGCGTTACCGGCTGAAACTTTCTGAGTGAGATTGTTATCGACCGCCCAACACAGACATGCCACAACGACTGCGATCGGTCCCAAAATACTGCCGCCCAGCGAAATTCCCTGCCAAGAGATCGCCACGCTTCCTATGAGAATCGTCCCCACACTCAGCGTGAATCTTCGACCAATGTTCTCATGAAATGCAATCCACGCAAATGCCACTGTGAAGACGGTCTCCAAATTCAGAAGCAAAGACGCATTTGAAGCGGAAGTTTGCTGCAGCCCGGTAAGCAGAAGGACCGGAGCAAGAACTCCACCGAACACCACTGCCCCAAAAAGCCACGGCACGTCCCTGCTCGTGAGAGATGCCTCCTTTGGAACTGCTCCTCTGCGAAGCAGATGCGTTAACGATGCAAGTCCGACGCCCGACCCAATGTAAAAGAGCCCGGCTAGAATCTGTGGCGAGACTCCTTGCAGCAGTCCTTTTGCAAGTGGCGCGCTTACACCGAAGAGTATTGCCGCTAAGAGAGCCGCCCAAGGACTTGCAGGTCCGTCTCGTTTGGCAATCATTTCCGATGGCCACGTAGAGGTTGTAGCCATGTAAGTGCTGCCGAGTCAGATATTTCATTTCAAATGCTTGCCGCATGTTCTCCGGCCGAATTCTTCTGACTTCGTAGTAGACGATGGATTTATAATTGAATGATTGTTCAAGTATTCACGGTAGCCCATGTCGACGATCACTATAATCAGGGAAGGCGAAGCATGTCAGGTAAGGTGCATTAACCCAGGCAAGGTTAGGAGGCTTGCAAAGACTCTTCCGGACAGTGACGCGTTGAAGCAACTGTCCGATGTCTTTCAGATTCTGAGCGACCCTAACCGGCTGAGGGTCTTATACTGCCTTTCGCACGAGGAGGTATGCGTGTGCGATCTATCTGCTACCTTGGGGATGAGTATGTCAGCGGTCTCACATCAGCTACGACTACTCCGCGCTTTGAGACTCGTGAAATCTAGGCGAGATGGGAGGATTGTGCACTATTCGTTGGCTGATGAACACGTGGCGAAGCTGATGGAGATGGGCTTGAAGCATGAACGCGAATGAGACGCATGAAGACGCTTGCTCAGCGTGTTCAATCGAAATCGATGAAGACCAACCACAATCGAATCGCCTGACGATTGCAATAGCCGCCGTTTCTGGAGTCCTTCTAGCTATTGGACTGGTTCTAGAATTCGAGCTGTCACAACAAATCTACGCTCACATGCTTTATCTCGTCGTCATGGGAATCGCTGGGTACAGGATCTACAAGAACGCCTTAACGGATTTGCTTCACAAGCGGGTCGACATGAACCTGCTGATGTCGATCGCAGCCATCGGGGCGTTCTTGATTGGGCATGCTGAAGAAGGGGCCTCTGTCATCTTCCTCTTTTTCACGGCTGAATTCCTTGAAGATTATTCTGTTCAGAGAGCCCGAAATTCTGTGACCAGCCTGCTCAAGCTGGCACCCGAGGAGGCTCTAGTGAAGAGAAATGGAAGCGAAGTACGGATGCACGTCCACGACATTTCGATTGGTGAAACCATTCTCGTAAAGCCTGGCGAGAAGGTGCCTTTAGACAGCGTCGTGACAGCTGGCAGCTCGGGTGTTAACGAGTCTCCCCTTACTGGTGAATCGGTTCCAGTCAGCAAGAAAATCGGAAGCCAAGTGTACGCAGGAACGATGAATCTGGACGGTTTCTTGGAAGTAGAGGTCACGAAACGTTCTGATGAAACTCAGATCGCCAGGGTTGCCAAACTAGTCCAGGAAGCGCAAAGGAACAAATCTCCGACTGAGAAATTTGTGAACCGCTTTGCTGGCCGCTATACGCCAATCGTAATCGTACTAGCGCTGCTTACGGCGATTGTGCCCCCGTTACTCTTTGGAGCATCACTAACCACTTGGGTGTATAGGGCACTCATACTCCTCGTTGTCTCATGCCCTTGCGCCCTTGCGATTTCCACTCCGGTATCGATGGTTTCGTCGATAACCGGAGCAGCAAGGAACGGAGTTCTAGTGAAAAGTGCAAGCGCCATAGAAGCCATAGCCGAGCTGAGGATTGTCGCCTTCGATAAGACAGGCACGCTGACGGAGGGAAAACTGGTCGTAACGGACATTCTACCAGTCAACCCCAGTTCCAAGAACAATGTTCTTTCAGTCGCTGCTTCGCTGGAAGCAAAGTCCTCGCATCCGATAGCTTCGGCAATAACTGAGTTGGCAACTAAACAGGGCGTAGAACTGCAAGGCATCATGGAACTCAAGACCATCCCCGGTTTGGGAGTTGAGGGAACCGTCGGTGGCGAAATGTATCTGGTTGGTAGCGTGAACATGTTTCTGGATCGCGGAGTTCCGTATCCAGAGCTGACGGTAACCGAACTTCAGGAGGCAGGGAAGACAACCATACTTGTCGCCCATTCTAACCCAAAACAGACTATCGGTATTATCGCATTGGCTGACAGCATACGACCAGAAGCCATTCAGGCTGTCAGAGAACTCAAACGGCTGAGAGTTGAGACGGTCATGATTAGCGGAGACAACGATTACACCGCGACGGCTATTGCCGGAAAAGTCGGGATCGACCACTTTCATGCCGGGTTGCTTCCCGAGGACAAGGTCGAGGAAGTTGAGGCCTTGACTGAGAAGCATGGGCACGTGGCCATGGTTGGCGATGGCATCAATGATGCGCCAGCACTTGCGAAGGCCAATGTCGGCATAGCCATGGGAGCGATCGGAAGCGATGTCGCTCTTGAGACTGCCGATGTTGCGCTGATGCATGATGACATCTCGAAGGTAAGCTATCTGGTCAGCCTTGGTCGAAAGACCATGCGAATTGTCAAACAGAACATCTGGGCTTCAATTTTGGTAAAGAGTGCATTCGCTGCCCTAGCCGTTGTGGGATTAGTCTCGCTGTGGATGGCGGTGGCCATAGGGGACATGGGTCTGAGCTTAGCGGTCATTCTGAATGCGATGAGGTTAGCCTTGATCAAGCCTAGGCTCTAACCATAACGGATCGAATTGGAGAGACATAAGTTGGTCACAGAATTCGATCACTTCGGAAAGACGGTTTACCTGTGCGAGGTTTGTGGCTTAGGGTATTCGGATGAGAATGCGGCAAATCAATGTGAGACCCACTGCTGCACGCATCATAGTTGCTCCCTTGAAATGACGAGGAAAGCCATCTACAAACCTGAATAGATGCGCCGGCGGTGGGATTTGAACCCCCACAGTTCGCGTGCCTGACTGGATGAACACCGTCATGTGTCCCGTTACTTGACTACGTTGAAAAAGAGGTGCGTTACACCAGAAGAAGACTCGACTACTCCGGTTCTTTCGAGTTCAACTAACCGAGTGCCTAGATGGTCGAATAATCGAACTCCATCGCCCAGGAGGTATGGTGCGATATGGACGCGCATTACATCGAGGAGTCCAGCCTCTATGCATTGTTTAGCAGTATTCGCACCCATCACACCAACGGTCTTGCCACCCGCGGCGGCTTTTGCTTGCTTGATTGCGCTTTCGATGCCGTCAGTGACGAACGTAAACTTAGTCGTACCTTTCGGCACTCTATCTGGTGCCTTATGAGTCAGCACAAAGAACGGTACTGGAATGAAAAAGCTTCCTCCCCACGCTTTCGAGACTTCGTACGTTCGCCTGCCCGCAACCATTGCCCCCACCGTTGGGATCCCTTCGTCGAAAAGTTTGGCGTCGTCACTAGAGAGTTTGAACGGTAGAGAGTCTGAAGAATAGGCGCTTGGAGTATCGCCTTTGAAGAACCGGTCAAAAATCCTGCCAGGACTGTCGTCGGGACCAGCGATAAATCCATCCAATGACATTGCGACGTCCCAACCCACTTCCGTTGAAGTGTCCTTGGCGTTGGTCCTTCTTGATTCAGCCCGGCTCTTTGCTGTCATGGAATCCGATAGCAAATGTAGAGTTATTTATGAACATAGGGGGAATGAGCGATGCCAAAACTCGCCCCGTTGACCGAAGGGGCTCTCCATTATTTGATGGTGGGGCCGAAGGGACCCACTGGCAACTTAGTTGTGCTAGCATGGGCTCTTCTGGGGAGGTGGCGTTCAAGTTTTCACGACCAATGAACTGCCTGATTTGAAGGGTTGTCTGAAATCTCATTCAATCCACAGTGTGTGCGATCGCGTTAGCCTTGGAAACGGTGGTTCTAGGCTTGCGTAGGCTGCCAAGGCGAGGCTCCACAATTGATCGTCGTGTGTTCCGGGCGGGTGGCTGAACTTCAGTGTTCCGGATAGGGTAGGTTCGCATTGTTGGGCTGTCATCTGCACCAGAAGGCGTGAATAGTCTCTGGGCATTGTTATTTTGCGTTGTTCCATTGCAAGCTTCAGCCTACCTAGGATGTCTTGCTTGGCGGGTGCCGTTAGGGTGACGCCCTTCATGGCAGGCATGAATTGTTTGATTTCCTCGTAGGGTCCCTCACCGACCCCAGTCTGGTCCAAGTACCCTGCGGCAAGATCATACGCATCATTCAGCATTCTGACTGCGCCTATGACGGCTGTATAGGGTGTGTCGAGTGGGAACTCTTTCAAGTAGACGAGACGAAGTTCGTCGCCAAGTTTCTGCAGAATAGCGGCCGCGGAGTGGTCAGCGTGCTTTCCGAAATCGATTCCGATAAAGAATCGGCCATCGTATTTTTCGCCCTGCGCTGGGTCGCCGTTCAACGAATAGTCGTCCGTGCAACTTAGCACTAGGCTGCTGGGTAGGTAGCTGAATTGGTCGTCTATGAATGCGGCGTTGTATTCACGGTTGAAGGCAAATTCGCCTATGCTATCTCTTTCCAATTGCAAACGTTCCTTGGAAATCGTAGGGTTCATGGCCGTTGGCCAGGTGTAGGTTTTGAATTTCAACTCAGGCTTGCTGAAGGCCTCGTAGAATGGGTGGTCTCTCATCCAGGGTGTCGAGATCATGATTAGCCTTGCCTCTGGGCGTGTGATCATGGTCGGCCTGACCACGGAGTCGATGACGATTCTCGGTATGAAGTTCGCCTCGTCCAAGATCACCATATCCGCGGTGAATCCTCGTAGGGTTGAGCCGTCTCTTCCGCAGGGTAGGGCCACGATCTCCGACCCATTAGCGAAACGAACCTTCGTCCTGGTCCTGTAACTCAACATCACCTTGGCTGGGATCGCGGATTCTGTGAGGTCGAGGATTTTTTCGAAGAGTATTATGCTCTGTCGCAAGCCAGCGCTAACGATCAGGATTCGGACTTGTTTTCTTTGGAGGGCGAAGTGTAGGGCTTTGATGGCGGCTAGGGTTGTTTTTCCGACCTGTCGGCCGCAGCAGGCCGCTATCAATGGAGAATCGTCCCGGAGGAATCCTTCTTGGTATGGGTGCGGCGGGAAATCTAGGAATGTTCTCGCGAACTCAGCTGAGTCGGGGATGGTTTTGGTAAGGAGCTCTTCGTACTCCTTGACGAACTCACTGTCCTCCATGCTTCAGCCCTCGCAATGTGGCCTCCCTGAGCTCCTTCATCAAATCGGATTGGGGCTTCTTTCCCAACCTGTCGCGTCGGTTGAGTGCGAGTTGGCGGATGGCGCCCTCGATCACCTTCGCGTACTTGAGTTGAACGTATGCGACGCTGGCATATGTTTCTACGTTGGCGGTGTCAGAGTCAAGGAATGCCTCCAGCTTCCGCGCGTAGATTATTGTTCGGGCGATTAGGTCAACGTAATAGTCATCAACGGCCGGCTCATATCCCCCCATCTTCTCGAGCGCCTGGATAGTCGGGGTTCGGGTTCGCTCGTACTCGGCCAGGTCCTTCTCGGTAAGCTTAGCCCACTTCACAACTGGTTCTGGTGGGCCTCCAGCATGCTTTGTCCTCATCGACGCAAAACCTCTCCCCCTCTGCTCTCCTTCTCGGCGTGTCGCCTTTCCCATGGGGCCACCGTGAGGTACTGGAATAGGAATAACCTGAAGAGGTGTTGTTGGGGTAAGTGGTGAGTGGCGGCAAGTTCCTTCAACCGAACCACAAGCTCCGCTGGTACCCATGCATCCACTCTAACCACCCGCCTTCCACTCCTCAGTCCCGGGGGAGGGTCGGTTAATCCGGCGCGGAGCGCCTCAGCAATCAGGAAAGCTCTAGAGCGAACTCCGCTCTGAGCGGTTGAGTTGTCTAACCGTTCAGCTTCGGTCGGGGTTAGTAGTATGCGCAGCTTAGAGCCTGGGCTCAGCTTCCGCCCAAAACCTCTCCTTATCCTGCTTCCCATTTCTGCGTCGCCTCAACCGAACCGCATCGGTTAGGCGACGATCCCGAGACCCCGACCCTTCCATATTAACCCGCTCCATCAACACACCCAAAACCCCCAATTCTCCACCACCATTCGGGACGACCGCCACAGCTCGATAGAAACATCCAAAGAGGCTCTGGAAGTGGTGAACGATAGCGGAGAAAATAATTGTACCCACGATATTGGTGGGTTCAAATCCCACCCCCGGCGCCAGAATGAAACCTAATACGCAACAGTACGCTATCCCATTCCGCGTGACATCGAATATGGCTCAAAGGACGTTTACGGTGCGGCTTACCAAGGACGCCGATTCTGAATACTACGCAGTGAGATGTGTAGAATTACCAGAGGCGATCAGCCAAGGCAAGACAGAGGATGAAGCCTTGACTAATATCAAAGAAGCAATTGCGCTAGTACTCGAAGAGTATGAAGCTGAAGCCAAGAAAGAAGGCGGCAAGTTGATCCCGATAGTTGTCTGAGAAACTTCCAGTCCTGTCGGGTAGGGAACTCATAAAAGCTCTCTCGAAAATCGGGTTTGTTCCAGTCAGGCAGAAAGGCAGTCACGTCTTCATGCGACATCCTGACGGAAGGCGTACAGTTGTTCCTCTCCACGAAGAAGTCAACAAATCAACTCTTATGGACATATTGAGTCAAACCAAACTCAGGAAAGACCAGTTGCTGGAGCTTTTATAGAATCCTCGCGGGTTCAAATCCCACCGGCCCCACCTCCAGCGTCGGATCACATGGCTAGGGAGACCCTATCGTTACTGTACACCACAACTTATCTTTCATGTTCGTTGATTGGACGGCAGACGCAAGTTGAACGTTCGTTTCAAGCCTCATGCTTTAGGCCGGATGAAAGAACGGCAGATCGAGCAGAGCCATATTCAACAAGTTCTTGCGTCACCGACCGAGACCATTGACGTGCGCTTTTCGAGACGAGCTACTTTCGGAAATGTTAATGGGCGACGCTTGCCCGTTATTTATGAGATTAATGCCGGCGAGGTAGAAGTTGTCACAGCCTTCTGGATCAATGAAGATGGATTGAGGAAATATGGCTTCACTCGAGTATGACCCCAGCAGCACGGCGCTCTACGTAAGAATGAAAAGGGGAAAAGTAGCCACAAGTAGACCCCTCGCTGACAACATCATTCTTGATTTGAACAAGAAAAATGAGCTTCTTGGAATCGAGATAATCGGACCAAGACCTGAAGACCTCAAAGAATTCAAACCAAAAGCCAAGATCATAGCGCGGGCCTAATCAAAAATTAATGAACCCAAAAACCCGTAATTCTCCACCACCATTCGGGACAACCGCCAAAGTTTCTTCCCCACAAAACTACACCACAAAACACAATCAACAACCAAGCACACGCACACGCAACAAGTGGTGGGGCCGATGGGATTTGAACCCTCGACTCGTGGGACTAATGTCTATTTTCGAAGCCAGAACGCATACGAACCCTTGTTTCTCATGGCTCGACCCTCGCTAGACACAGAAAGTTATCTGTAGAAGTGAAGGTCGACCGTACAGCATCCCATCAAGTTGACCACGAAAATGAAAAAGAATGTGGCGTGTTCTCATTTTGGCCATGAAAATCAACCTGTCAACGCACTGGCGGCCACTTGGGCCTCCGGCCCCTTATTTCCGTTTTAGAGGCTGCTTCGGATTTCCGTAATCTCAAGTGGTCGAGTAGCTTGCTCACTGCCATGTGCCCGGGACCATGATCCATGCAGAATTTTCCGGCAACCTCACCGCTGAGAGCGAGTGGAGTGGCTTTATCGCATTGAAATTGTTGTGTAACACGTTACTTATCTGGCTTCGCCCAATCCTCGCAGTTTTCGGGGCCTCGAGTTGCGATCCTGAGAACGACGGTACCCTACGGCAAGTACGATGAGTGTAAGTGAGGCTACGAGAGGCAAGAGGTATATGGAGTCTACTTCAACAATGTGCCGAATGTCATGATATAGCCCAAGATTTACACGATCCAGAGAAACCCTATAGACCCACGCTCCAGCGATTGGTCCAACAGACAAGTCGAAAGACACGGTTGGAAACGGCGAATCCATTGCACGCAACTATCATGGTCACCGGCATTGTTCAAGGCGTAGGGTTTAGACCATTCATCTACAGGATGGCCAAACGCCAAGAACTGAGAGGATTCGTCAGGAACCGCGCTGATGCCGTCGTCGAAATCACCCTAGAAGGCGAAAAGTCCCGAATCGATGACTTCCTGAAATCACTCAGCCAAGAAAAACCGCCCCTTGCGCGATTGGATAGCGTTCAGGTCAACTATTCCGAAACCGAGGTGGGTCTGGCTGACTTCACCATTGAAAAAAGCAGTCAAGAGAGAACCAAGAGCGGCTCGGTTATTCCGCCTGATATCGCAATTTGCGATGATTGCCTGAAGGAGCTGAGGTCCCCTACAGATCGTAGGCACAGCTACTTCTTCATTACTTGCACGAACTGCGGCCCCAGATACACAACGATTCTGGGGGTTCCGTATGACCGACCGAACACAACAATGAACCGGTTCCCAATGTGCCTCAACTGCCGAGCCGAATACACGAATCCCCTAGACCGGAGATTCCACGCCCAGACCATAGCGTGTCAGACCTGTGGCCCCAAAGTCACATTGCTCGACAGCTCAGGTGAGCCAGTTGATGTCGACGATCCGATCAAGGAAGCCGGAAGACTGCTCTCAGAGGGCAAAGCGTTAGCTCTCAAGGGAAACGGGGGATTCCACCTGGCGGCTTCGACTCTCCAAGACGACCCTATCGAACGGTTGCGACGAAGTAAAGAGAGAAGAAACAAGCCATTCGCCATAATGGCACGTAGCCTTGAGGCAACTCTAACGTTCAGTGAGGTTAGTTCTTTCGAACGCGAACTACTTGAATCCTACATGCGACCGATAGTTCTGTTGCATAAGAAAGACCCGTTTCCACTTTCCGCCCTGGTCTCGCCTGAGCTGGACTCAGTAGGAGTCATGCTGCCTTACACAGGAATGCATTATCTCATCTTCGATTCAGTCAGCGATCCAGCGCTAATAATGACTAGCGCTAACGCACCTAACGAACCAATCATCACAGAGAACAGGAATGCGATTCAGAGAGTTGGCACCGTCGTAGACTACTTTCTGGTACACGATAGAGAGATTGCGCAACGAGCAGATGACTCAGTCGTCCGATGCATAGGTGAGACACCTACTCCAATCAGACGATCTCGGGGCTACGCAGCCGCCCCCATAATTCTGTCAAAATCACCCAAGACTAAGGCCCTGGCACTAGGCGCGGAGCTGAACGTGACTGCATGCATGATACTTGACAACAAGGCATACTTGACTCAGCACATTGGAGATACAGAAACGGTGGAGACCGCGAAGTTTCTGGAAAACGCAGTCTCGCACCTCCAACGCCTCATCGGGTTCGAGCCTGACGCCTTAGCATGCGATCTTCACCCAAAGTTCACGACCACGAATATGGCTGAACGTATGTCAAAAGAACTGAGCGTTCCGTTACGGCGAATTCAGCATCACCACGCTCATGCGGGTTCGCTTATGGCGGAACATTCCGTGGATGAAATCGTGGGTATCGTTTGCGATGGATTCGGATTAGGCTACAAGAACGAAGCGTGGGGAGGAGAGATCTTCGTTTGTCAAGGCGCCGAAGTCAGGAGAGCCGCGCATTTGGAAGAACAGCCAATGGTAGGAGGAGATCTGGCAACCCGATATCCAGTGAGAATGGTGGCAGGAATTCTCAGAGATGAGCCCACTATTCAGGATTGGTTGAAAGCTAACGCGTCGCACTTGCCTCACGGTGAAGCTGAGATCCCGATCATCACGCGTCAGCTTGACAGAAAGGATTTCATCTGGACTTCCAGCTGTGGGCGAGTTCTGGACTCAGTAGCCGCGCTTCTGGAAGTTAGCTACGAACGGACGTACGAGGGGGAACCTGCAATGAAACTCGAAGCATTCTCAAGAGGAGGCACGGATAGGCTGAACATCAAACCTGAGATAAAGGGCGAAGTCATCAGGACTACAAACATGGTTCGCAGCATCTATGATCAGAGAGCGAAAATTCCTGTTCCGGATTTGGCATTCTCTGCTCACGCATACACGGCTCGAGCCTTGGCAGACACCGCTATTGCAGTGGCGGAAGAAGAGGGAATCAAGACAGTGGGCTTTTCCGGCGGTGTGGCATTGAACGAGATAATCTCACTCATGATTCGTAAGATCGTTTCTGACGCGGGGCTTCAATACGTCGGCAATTCGGTGGTCCCTCCTGGAGATGGCGGGATATCGTTCGGACAGGCCTACTTGGCTTCATTGCAGTAGGAACCGGGTTCCTCTAGCGCCACCGTGCAAGCATTCGTTTGGCTTCTTCAATGTCCAAGACTTTCAGCACGTAGCCTGCGTGAACCAGAACGTAGTCGCCGACTTTGGCGTCGGTTAGTGCGATGTTTGCGTTGACGATTGTTCCTTCGCCCAGATCGACTTTCCCCATTTCGCCTTGAATTTGGGTTATTTTGCCTACCTGTGCGAGATCATATGGATCGCTCATATTGAAAGCTGACCTGGCAAGACTGGTAATTGTTGTATAAGCTAATAAGTTGACCAGGGCGAGAATCGACTGACGCAAGTAATGTGCCTAGCCTATCCCGGAAAAGTCGTTCAACTGGACGGTGATTTTGCTAGGGTGGATTTTGGCGAAGGCACAATCAAGGAAGGCGTTAACATCTCCCTGGTTCAAGCCAAGATCGGAGACTACGTACTCGTTCACGCCGGATATGCGATCCAGATAGTTGACGAAGCTGAAGCTCGTCAGACGCTAAAGTATTGGCAGCAAATTCTCGCCACCGTCCCGGAGGACCGCGCGGCCTACGAGCGCCAACTGAAAGGTGGCCTCTAACGATCCTAGAAGGTTATCGGGACCCGGCGCTGGCAAAGAAACTACGCGTCGAGATCGAACGGCTAGCCCAAGCCATCCGCGAGCACATCATAATCATGCACGTGTGCGGCTCTCACGAGTGGACGATTACACACTTTGGGATACGTACGCTCCTACCTGAGAATGTTGAAGTCCGCGCAGGCCCCGGTTGTCCTGTTTGCGTCACACCTGCAGCTGACATCGATGCTGCCGTGCGATTGTCTCTTGAAGGGAAAACGATTCTCACGTACGGTGATATGTCCCGCGCGAAAGGGTCAGGCATGTCGCTATTTGAAGCTAAGGCGTCGGGAGGCGATTTTCGAATTGTATACAGCGTGCACGATGCTGTGAAGATGGCCGAAGCAAATCCTGGGCGTGAGCACGTGTTCTTCGCAGTTGGCTTTGAGACCACAGCACCGCCAACCGCTTACGAGATCCTGAAAGGTCCCCCACCGAATCTCACGTTCCTGACCTCATATCGCTACGTCCCACCTGCAGTGGAAGCGGTCGCAACCTCTCCAGATCTGGCGGTTAGTGGATTCATGAACGCAGGTCATGCCTCCACAGTGACGGGCATGAAAGCATACGATCCCTGTTTCCAGAAAACACGAAAGCCTATGGTGTTCGCAGGGTTCGAACCAGTCGACGTTCTGATCTCCATAGCCATGCTGCTACGCCAGATCGCAGACCGGGAGCCGAAGATGGAGAACGAGTATACCCGCGCGGTGAGCTGGGAAGGAAATGTTAGGGCGCAAGCGGTCATGGATGAGGTCTTCGACCGCGTCGATGGATATTGGCGTGGCGTAGCCACAATCCCTGCCTCTGGGTTCAGTATGCGAGAAGAATTCCGGGAACATGATACTCGTGCACGCTTCGGCTTGAAGGAGACTCCAGGAAGCGAGCAATTCGTGCCGCAGGCAAGATGTGGCGACGTAATTCTCGGAAAGATCGATCCGCCTGAGTGCCCTCTCTACATGAAGGAATGTACTCCCGCCTCTCCGAAAGGGCCTACAATGGTTTCAGCAGAGGGGACCTGTAAGATCTGGGCTGATCACAAGATTCTGGCATCGATGCGATGTCGCGTCTAGCCTGGTTTAGCAGATTCTGGGGACTGGATCACCTACTGGAGGCGCAATGATTCTCCTGCCGCCCACGACAGTCTCCATGGCTACTAGATCGAACTGTGAAGTTGCCTCCCCGATAATCGCAGCATTCCTCCCCAGGGGTGTATCTTTCAAAGCGGTGAGCACGTCCTCCGCTTTCTCAGGAACTACAGCGGCGACAACTTTTCCTTCGTTCCCAATCTCTAACACATCTAAACCTAGCATTTCGCAGGCGGCCCGAACTCCATCCTTCACAGGGACAGATTGCTCCTCGACAAGGATACCGACATGGGACTTCTGGCTCCACTCGTTTAGGAGATTAGCTAAACCTCCTCGAGTGGGGTCCTTCATCGCCACGATGCCCCCTGCTTCTAGCATGTGGTTCACTGTGCCTTTGAGTGGCGCCGCATCCGACTCGATTCGCGTTTCAAACCCATAACCCTCTCGTGCTGAAAGAACAGCGATTCCGTGATCACCAATTGTCCCGGATAGAATGATCTTATCACCAGTCCGAAGGTTGCTGTCAAGTAACCATTGAGAGTTCAAGGCACGGTGCTTTTTGGCTTCAAGGAGATTCTTGTCCAGCAGTGGGTTGCGCTTCCCGATTCCTGACGAATTTATCACAAACTTGTCGAGCGCGCCTCTCTCCATTACTTTCGTGTCTCCCGTAATCACGGGAACACCCGCTTCATCGCTGGCCTTTCTCATGCTTTCTAGAATCTTGTCGAGGTCACCCAAGCTGAATCCTTCTTCAAGTACGAAACCCTCCGCCAGAGCTAACGGGTCACCGCCAATCATGCAAATGTCATTCACCGTTCCACTGACGGCCAGTCCCCCAATGTCGCCTCCAGGAAAGAAGAGCGGCTTCACCGTATAGGAGTCGGATTTCAGAACCATTCCCTGAACGACGGCTGCATCGTCAAGCGCATCAAGAGGAACATCCACGTTTGCGCCGCCAAGACGCTTCAGAATGTACTTCTCGATTAGGGATTGCATTACCGAACCGCCGGCGCCGTGAGCCATAGTCACGAGATCCGTCTTTGACATTGGCGAGACCAACCTAGCCAAAGTTCAGAGATGTACGGCCCTTATAGACTTGCAAGAAAGTGAGGAATGCCAGAAAGCTGTCTCACCGGCACTTTGCTTAATGGCACAAGATTATGAATCGAAACCAATCTTGATGCTAAGGCCCAAACCTAAAAGCCTCGAATTCAGGTACGGCGGCTCCGCCGCGGAAAGTCAAGATGAATTTCACTCAAGCCTCTGTTCTACTGCTTATAGTCATCGTTTTCGGCATGGGATTCTCAGGCTACCTTACCGCGGGCGTACTCCTGTCAAACTCATGTCCCATAAACGGTGGCTGCACCCGAGTGTTTGGCTATCCTTCTTGCATGTACGGATTCACCATGTACACCATAATGCTGATCGTACTTCTGCCGACTTGGATCGGAAAGATCGTTTTCGCAACGGGCCGGAAGCTCATCCTCTTCGTCTCGCTCGTCGGCATGTTGTTTTCAGGTTCCTTGCTTGTTCAGGAATATCTGAACAGAAGTCCTCTGACGATCTGCGCCGCAGGGTTTTCGATGTTTATCCTAATCTTCCTGCTAAGCCTACTGTTCTGGAAAAAGTAGTCGTCAGAGCGCGTGTCCTTTAGTTCGAAAACAGCTTATTAGGCGGAGAATCCTGACTACGGCTCGTAGTTGGTGCGAGCTACTTGAGAACCGGAAAGGCACTAGCCTTGGTTGTTCTAGTAGATGCGCTCATCATGGCGGTCGGTCACGCCACAATCATCCGAGCCATCTTTTCCAACTTCCCAATAGGCGCATACTTCCTCTTCGCCACAGTCGTGTATGTTCTCGGCGGCATCTTCGTGGCGGCCGGCAAATTGTTCAAGTTAGCAAATTTCGGGCTGATAATTCTGGCCATATTCGATAACCTGCTTCTCGGCTACACGAGGACGATGCCCAACATCTTCTTCTACAGAATCATACCCTGGTCTTGGGAGTGGTTCCCCGTTGGCACAGTGCAAGTCTTCATCGGCCAACTCCTCGTCGTCATACTATGCGCGGTCCTTCTCTACAAACCAGGACTGCAAAAAGCGCAACAGCCCCCAAGCTAGACGTATTCTTGAACTGAATGGCGTATGCCAGAATGCGCGCGTTCACGCTCGTGGGCGTGGGGGGGCTGACTTTTCTGGGGACGGTTCGTTGCGTTCCAGGGTGACTTGTGGAGTCTAGGGAACTCTCCTGCTCAACTTTGCCTGGTTCAGCACCCTCCTTCAGGGAAGATGTTCAATGGTGGGGCCGAAGGGACTCACTGTCAAATGATGGTGGGTCTGTTTTCTCAAACGGCTCATTTTGAGCTTTTTTCTCAGTCGGGTCTCCCGAAAGCGTAGAGTTCAGTTTGCTCTGCTCGCACCATTAGACCCGCACACACTTTACCCAACCAGTTTCGTTAAGTTCTATCATACGGCACAATTTGCGTCTGGACATGTAGTCTGCATCACCTTGTGAAGAATAACCTTCACGAAGAGAGATGAAGCCCTAGCGCTTCTCATACAGTACTCGAACATAGAGATTTGAAAGAGTGTCAAACGTCTTTTCGTACATGCTTTCCATTTGCCGAACCAGTCTATGGTTAACCGGAATCTATTTCATTCTGCCACGGTGGATCCGCACATGAGGAGGAGACGCGATAACTGGAAAACCGTGAGCTAGAACGTTTCTATAGCTGTTAAGCCTTTCCAGCTGGCGGATAAGCCTCCGGTACTGACACAGTTTCCAGATCTGCAAGTATCCCGATAAGATAAGATCCAAGATGCTCTTAGGGAATATTTCCGATCACGAGGTGCTTCTTCCATTCCCCGAAGGGGTAAAGATTCGGTCCTAGAGATCGCTGACATCGAACATTTCAGCATGAGGGTTCGGAACCAAACATATACCTTCGTTGCGGTTGTCAAGGGATTTAGAAGCGTCAGCGGCGTTAGGATCTCCCTGCAGGACATAATGCATCAGGTAACAAGGGCCTACTTCGCGACACATCCTGATTACGTGCTGCTGATGATCGCTAAGGAACCCAAAGACGGTGTCATAACGACACTTAATCAGTTTGCGGAAGGAGTTGGAAAGCCAAATCTGTTTGTATATGTCGGTCCAGTCGATTTGGCAAAAGTCATCAGAATTCTGCGCGTCGGCACGTGATGCTATACCAATCGTCCGCCACGGGCTGATCAATGACTAACGTCCCGTCTAACTTCTTCATAGGTGACTCCTTGTTTCTTCATCTTGATAGGCTGATATGGTCTCCCTGCGGGATTGTGTTGTCGAGATGCTATAATGAAGAATACGCAAGCTCTTATGCAGATTACAGAGACACTAAATGAAGTCTCTTCATTCATTGAACATGGTTTGCCATCAGTTCGGAAGAGGCTCAAAGCCTTCCTTAGGGCATTCAATCGGGATTTCCAAAACACCCAAGACAGGGGCGCCGCTGAGTCTCTTGTTTGGGCTCTATTGGAGGGCCCGGTCACGTTATATGCGCTGAAACTAAACGGCCCGGCCTTGGTTGAATTGCATGCGGTCCTAGAACGGTTTGCGATGCGCGATCTAAGCGAGTACATAGCAAAGTCACGCCGCAAGGCAGTCTTCAATGCGCTTGTAGGTCGAGCGGGCCTTGTAGATTTGGCGACGACCTATGTAGAACTTGGCGTTTGGAATAAGCGAGATCAGAAATTCTGTGTGGATTTGAATAGAATCAGAAATGGTGTGGCACACAAGAATCCCTGTACCATATCCAACAGGATTCGCTCGGGTCGGGCGATTCACATAGTCGATATAGATTACGTCATGGCGGAAGTCGATATTATTCCACACATTCGGACTTCAATTCATCTGTTGGTCAAATTGGCGAATGCTAAGAGTACGATCTTTGAATGGACCTCATTAGCAACATCATAATTCAGCCAGCTTCTGTCCGCAGGAATCCAACGCTACGTGACTCAGGTGGAAGAAAGTGAGATCTATGCGCCATGCTCTTGGGGCAGGAGTCAGAGAGGATCAAGGCCTTCCCCATCATGGAATTGTCCATGATGTTTCGGGTTCGCGAAGTCGATGAATTCTGCTCCTCCCACGCTCAACAAGTCTATGGATGCGCCCCCACCTACGGGCTGATGGAAGCAGATGGCCACTCTTCGACCTTTCTTCTCGTAGTCTGCGAGCATGGGTTCATAGTCTTTGTCGCCGCTCACAAGAACTAAGTTTGACGGAGCCTTCTTCTCAATGAACAGGCGCCTCTAAGCCTGCGAGATCAGACGAGGGTCAACGTTTCCCCCTTTCCCGTTCCACTTCTCCACTACCAGCGTCTCGATGCCTAACTGCCTCAACTGCTCCTTGAATCCCCCGAGCATTCTTCTGCTTCGCAATGCTTCTTCGCCAGCCCTAGTCATGTAATAGTAGCCCGCATAGGTTCGGAGATGGTACACGTCTTCAGAATAATCCACAAGCTCTCCCATCTTGAAAAGGATGAAGTCGGTTGTGGTCGCTGTGTCTGAAGGCCTCGTCCGTGCCTTCAAGTATTCAACGGTGGCCATGTAGAGGTTTTCCTGATCGATGAGCAGCTGGATTTGGTTTCGAGCCAACGAAATGGTGGGGAGAGATTCGAACGCATTTTGAAAGCAATTGAGCTGTGCAGTTTTGTCTTGTTCGGCAGTTACTGTGCTTCCGCTAGGAATGTGGTTCAGACTTAGGAAGCGATGAACTTGCTTGGTGCGGATTTGAATTATCTATCCTTGGAACTGATCTAGCTTAATCTAGCTGAGTATCGCCACAACGCAAAGCAAATCAGTTCGAAGCTCGTATTGTCGGTTCGTGATAGGTTTGGAACCCAAAATCAGAGGGGTTCCGAACCCAGTTGAATCTGGAACCCCGCGGGCCCGCCACATTCCACGAGCGGCATTTCCCAGAATGCTTGTAACCAGAATTCCTATTAGCTGTCAGCAGCAACCGTGCATTGGAAATCGTTGACTGAGTCCCTTTCCATGCCAAAGTCTGTTCTAAAGGAGCTTCAGGAACACGCACGCCAGATAGAGGAACTCATCGCAACTCTAGAAGAGCTTGCCGATAGGGAAGGAGTCAAGAGGATAAGGTCCGGCTTGAAAAATTATCAGAAGGGCGAATATGTGGTTCTTGATGACCCGAAGATGATCGAATCGCTCGTAGATGACTAGAGGATGAATTCGTGCGAACTCAGTCTGCCTTGCATAAGTTCGTTTTTGGTTTGAATTTGCAGTTACGGTGTTAGGTATTTCTGGGATCGAGCCTTCTTATCGCGGGGATCCTATCGAAGACTGAATCGGTTGAGATTATTGTGTGGCCATCGACCTGATTAGCGGCTGTCGCTGCGTAATATGCGTCGAAGACAGAAGTGAGGCCGTACTGCTTCATTAGGGCCAAGGCTAGAAGGTCGATCTCGTACGTTGTATCCAGATATCGGAGGTTCTTTATGGCGGTCAGGGCTGCTGCGCGGGAGAGGAATTCATCAACTGTCACTCGTTCTTCCATGGATACGTAGTAAAGTTCGTGTAGAACTTCGCGTGATGTGTATACAATCCCGAGTTCGCCTGTTTCGATTTTCGAAACAAGGCGGACGGCATCTCGCTTCAACCAATCGTCATGTTTGACGTAGGCATAGAGCACATCGCTCTCTAACATCAAGTCCGCTTTCGCCTGCGAGCCCTTGTAACTGCATCCGTTCGCGCGCTACGCTCTGCCATAGCTTTCAGTTCGGGCCGGCTCTTGGTGGTCCGCAACCACCCCTTGGCCGCGTCGGAGGGTTCCATGGGAACTGGAACAACTACGAGGAACGAACCTGCAGGAATTAGAATCGCACGCGCGGCCCTGATTCCAAGCTCCTTCGGGATTGACAACCGTCCCCTCTCATCTACCGAGACAACAGCCACTGTTCGATACCCAGATAGCATCGTTGTCCCCGCCCTTAATAGTTTTCCCCAAATATGCCTTTTTTCCCCATAACCACAAACTAGCCCACGGACTGCTTAGCAGCCGAGGGAGGTCACTTGGTTCGGACTAGACTGATACAATTATGACCTCCCTCTCTGAAATGAACACACCGATCGGATGGGATGCCCCACGACAAAGTGTGCTGTCTGCAGCGCTCCTTTCCGAGATTACGAAAATCTCTCCCGCCATTTCTGCGATTTGGCGGACAAGAGTGATCCTGGCCACGTGATGTGGCTCCACAAGAACGTAACAAAGAAAAAGTCAGACGTGAAAACACTCTCACAACTCCTAGCAGCATACTTTGACTTTCAGACTGCCGGCCTGAAGGGATGGATGAAAAAGAGATTCATCGAGCGATTTTACGGAGAAAGGCCGCACCCGTTCGTGTTAGCCCTACAACACCCATCCAAGGCAACACTGTTGGGTTATGTGGTGGAGCATCAGCATTTCCTAAGGCAGTGGACCCGCAGCTGCGCATACATAATCGCGAAAACCGACAAAGTGGACGTTACGCTGTGCGAGTTGGATAACATCAACACCGAGTTCAGGGGCTACGGGCCCGACAAACCTTCACACTACGAACTGTTGTTGCGAATGGGGGAAAGCCTCGGCATGCCCAGGAAGAAGGTCTTGTCCACGCCTCCGCTACCCGACACGGCGTGGGCCATCTACGCGCTCGTGCGAGGATTGGACGCGTCAAATTCCAACACACCGCGAACCTGATGCTGATGCTGTCTCTATGCCATGTACTTCTGTTCCAGGTAGCTGACCAACCACTCCGGATTGTATTCTTCACCGAATAGCCTTCTCTGGAGATCTTTAGGGGAATACGTGGCTCCGTAGCTGTGTATTTTCTCCTTCAACCATGCCTTGATTCTTCCCAGCTCACCCTTTGCCACGGCGTCCTTTGGATCCATGTCCCTCCTAATTCGGTGGAAGAACATGCCAGCTATGACATTACCGAGTGAATACGTGGGGAAGTAACCAAACATAGCCCCACTCCAATGCACGTCCTGAAGAACTCCCTGGGCGTCGTTCTCCGGTCTGATACCCACGTGCTTCTCCATCAAATCATTCCAAAGCGACGGAACTTCAGAAACGTCTATCTCTCCGCCTATGAGTTTCTTCTCCACTTCATATCGAAGCACTATGTGAAAATTGTAGGTCAGTTCATCGGCGTCGACCCGGATGGGGCTTGGCTTAACCGCGTTGAAGTACCTGTAGATTTCGTCTTCGCTGTAGCCCGAGACGAAAGGTAGGTTCGTTTTCAGAATCGGGTAAACAAGTTTTGTGAACTCTCTGCTTCTTCCGATGAAATTCTCCCAGAACCTCGACTGGGATTCATGCACACCCAGCGATGTGCCCCTGGAGAGGGGCGTGTAGTCGAGGGATGAGTCGACCTGTAATTCGTAGATCGCATGCCCGCATTCATGGATTGTGGAGTACAGGGATTCCTTGAAGTCCTTCCCCTCATATCTTGTTGTCACCCTCACATCTTCAACCGACATGCTAGTAGTGAATGGGTGAGTAGACACGTCCATCCTGAAGGTCTGCTCCGGCATCATGAGCAGCTTTAGGACTTCTAGATTTACCCGCCTCATGGCAGCTTCATCATA
>Ga0315280_10002727_pt1 | contig 28201 bp, 32 predicted proteins | sample YL17G06_40_MG_FD_203697 | JGI IMG/M metagenome (GOLD analysis project Ga0315280, IMG submission 203697) | Sediment microbial communities from Yellowstone Lake, YNP, Wyoming, USA - YL17G06_40 | ecosystem: Environmental > Aquatic > Freshwater > Lake > Sediment | place: USA: Wyoming | collected... | reverse complement strand
AAAAGAAACCTGAGAAGAAGGAAGAAAAGAAACCTGAGAAGAAGGAAGAAAAGAAACCTGAGAAGAAGGAAGAAAAGAAACCTGAGAAGAAGGAAGAAAAGAAACCTGAGAAGAAGGAAGAAAAGAAGCCACCTGAACCGAAGAAGTGATTTTGGATGAGCGAAACTCCTAGCAAGAAGCCGGAGAAGAAAGCCAGATCGAGTTCCCTTTACGAATATGACTATGAGAAATCTACTGTGAAGCTTAAGAATAGGAAATGCCCTAGATGCGGAGCTACTATGGCTTACCATAAGGCACCTGTTCAAAGATGGACTTGCGGCTCGTGCAGCTACACTGATTATGTGAAGTCGAGCAAGGAGTCTTAGTTCGAAGCCTAGGCAGATGAGCTTCCGTTCGAATCTACTCTTTCAGCATGGCATCAATTATAGCATGCGTCTCTTCTTTCTTTTTCTCGTCAACTCTAACGATGACGATTCCTTCCTCTGGCTGACCGTAAATCACAATCGACATAACTGGTGCCGCGACTATCGCTGCCAAGGTCAACAAGTCTTCCTCCCCTTCCACGACCATTAGACTGTCTTCGCGTTCAATAGCCTCGCTTAGAGCTTGCAAAGCGGTAAGGTCCAGCGTGCCAGGAGGATTCTTCACATACAGGATTCTTTTCGCTTCAAGCTTCATAGGCTCAGTCTTCTTGCGCATGATCCTGTTGTCTACAACTCTAACATCGACTGGAACACCTGCCTTGATAGCATTCCTCGATACAACATCTCCTACGCAAACGATTCGTTTGGGCTTCTCTCTCTCGACAGCCTCCAGAACTCTACGCATATTTTGATCAGGAGTTCCTTTGAGGAGTTCCCCCAAAGGAAACTTCAGTCTGGCTCGCAGTTCATTCGTGAGCTTCAATCCAGGCAATTAAGTCTCACTCGCTTCTCTATTCTGGACATTCAGTAGATATGATTTCAACATCGAATACGCGTCAAAGCACCCAGTTCGCATACGTTTGGTTGTCAAGTCCTTAAGTTCCTGCAATTTCAGGTAGAGATTTAGCTTAGATACAGGATAATTGAGAAACCCACATACCCGAGGAAGTTCTTAGAACTTGTGAAGCATAGAACCGCAAAACTGAGATGATCGAATGGGCAGATCTATCTTACGCGAATCGCATATTTCCCTGGAACTTTGATTCCCATCTTCTCAGCGATTTCAGAGTTCTTCGAATCCATTACTATAACTATCCCCGTCCAATCGTCGCTGAGATTTGAGGATTTGCAATTGGGGCATATTGGGCCGTTGCTTATCATGCGGCAATTCTTGCAAGCCTTCTCCTTCAACCCTTCTTCTCTCCTTTCTCGCCTCGTGATCTCTTGACATCCTCTTCTATCCATTCAAGTCTGCCCAAGAATGGTTGGCGCATCGTTACTCCAATCTTACCTCCAGCGCCGCCTCTTGGAAAACTGACCGCTATTATCCGTGCTCTCACAAGATTACCTTTTCCAATACTTCGCCGCGTTTCCTTCCCCGCAAGCACGCCATGCTTCTCATCGTAGGTGATAAAGTCATCCATGATTTGCGACACATGTAAAAGTGCGTCCTCCGGCCCAATTCTAACGAAAGCTCCGAAATCAGTGACTTCAACAACCTCTCCCTCGACTACTTCGTGCATTTCAGGGTAGAAAGTCAGTAGCTTGAAAGTAGCCTTGTGGTAGGTAGACCCATCTCCTGGAAGTATCTTTCCTGTAGGTTCCACATCTACATCTACGACAAGTATCACATAGCCGAGTTCTTCATCAACGATGTTCTCATATTTCATTTTAATTTGCTCGTGGGCAACCTTGTCTATAGGTTTTCCAAATTTCTCCGGGGGAATTCTAACAATATCTTCAACTGTTAAGAGTCTGAACATGGTCGAAACTCCATAATTTCTCGTAAACACTGAATTTGACGTGTCTAAACATATTCGGGTTCAATACCGTCGACTTCGAGGCGAGATCGTTCCCTTAGATAGATTACGGGCACATTAATATTCCTTAGCCTTGTCTTGAGTTCAAGATCCGTTGTGGCAACTATTGTGCCTGTGTCCTTTGCGACTCTAGCGATCGCGTCATCTGTCGACTCACTCGGTTTCATTTCTACATTCATTATTCTACATCGCTTCACAAGCTCTAATGCGTAAGCTGCTTGCTTAACAACTTTCGAGCTTCTTTTCGACAGTGTTCGCAATTCATCGTGTACCGGCTTGATCAGAATGAATTCAACTCTCTTTCCAAGAAGATTCTGAATCTCTTCAAAGACGTCGATATGAAATTCCATTGGGATCAACAGAAAGTTTGAGTCGAGAAGAACCCTTACAGGCAACATTAATCACATGTTAGAGGGACTACTTGGCGTCGAATAGCAGAGCTTAATCCAGAGGGGTAAGTTGTCAACAAGAAAGCAATTCAACTCTTGCATTGTTTTGCCCGGAAATTCAATAGTTTAACCCAGCTACTTTACTGTCCCGTAGCCGATTAGCCGCCAACTATCTCCAATTCTTCTACTTAATGCTATTCTTGATCCTGATTCAGCGCATATCGGTTTCTTCAAGGAAACCTCTACTATATGTTCTCTTACGGATGTGACTAACCCAGAAGTTACTGTTGTTCCGATGTTCAGAACGAGAGGTTCATTCATCTTGACTCTGTCGACGGCTACCAGCTGCTCTGTGCCAACAGCTCTCTCAAACAATTTAACATCCAAAGTCAGCCTATCTAAAGTGTCAGGAAGCATCCCTGCCTTACCTACGACGCTGCCTACTAGACCGTCCGACTTCGTGACAGATGGATCTAGATTCGTTCCTATTCCGATTAGGCCGCCAGGTCTAGCTTCTTTAACTGGGCCGGCACCAAGGTGTAAACTCTGGATGGGCGTCGTTAAGGGTTGATAATGGACTTTTCCTGCGGCTTCCACGCGAAGTCCAGGGCGTATTTCTATCTCGTCTCCAACGCGAAATATTCCTTGAACTATCGATCCCCCTATCACTCCTCCGACAAGATCTTCAGCCTCTGTTCCCGGTTTGTTGACTTCAAATGAGCGTAGAACGTACATCCGGGGCTGTGCGTTGGGGTCTCTCTTGGGCGTAGGGATGTTCTTCTCAATGGCCCAGATCAACATGTCTATATTGAGCTTGTGTTGCGCTGAAACCGGGATCGTAGGAGCTTTCTCCGCCCGAGTTCCTTTGACGAAACTCTTTATCTCGTTAAAGTTTTCAATTGCTCTCTGTTTGTCGACAACATCTATCTTATTCTGCACCAAGATGAGATTCTTTATTCCAACCATCTCAGCTCCTGCCAAGTGTTCACGATCTTGAGGCTGTGGACATTTCGCGTTCGCTGCCAACACGAATAAGGCGCCATCCATAAGCGCAGCTCCTGAAAGCATAGTTACCATCAGGCTGTGGTGTCCAGGGCAATCGACGAAGCTCACAGCTCTTAGGAATGAGGTTTCAGAACCGCATATCGGGCATTTCTTCCTAGTCGTGTAAGCTGCTGCGCCCTCGCATTTTGGACACTTGTAGAAGATGGCATCCGCGTATCCTACCCTTATCGTTATACCCCGACGTAGCTCTTCTGAATGTCTTGCCGTCCAGATGCCTGTCAAGGCTTGAACCAGAGTGCTTTTCCCATTATCGACATGCCCTAATGTGCCAATGTTGACTTCTGGTTGTATCGGAGGGTGTTGGTCTTTAGGGGGGTCATTTTTACTGTTGAGGGTCATCAGCGTTCTCGGATTGTGTAGTCAGGGGTTGAATAAAAATGTTGGTCAGTAGGCGGGATTCTCACGACCGGTTTTTGAGATCGCCGCTCGTTTATTTGAGGCGTTAGGCACATTCTGGCTCCTACAACCTTTTCCAAAGATTCCATAAACTATTTTCCTACCTCGCATGATTATTCACTGAAAGGAAATGCGCATGAACGCGAATTGGCACTGCTTGGGCATAGAATCGACTGCTCACACTCTTGGGGCAAGCATTGTTTCTAGTGATGGAATCGTATTGTCCGATGTGAAAGAGGTCTATGCACCTGAAGTTGGCAAGGGAATTCATCCTAGAGAAGCAGCTCAACATCACAGTCAAGTTGCACCGGAGATTTTGCAAAGGGCTTTCAAAGAAGCAAGAGTGAAGCCGAAGAATCTGGACGCGATTGCATTCTCAGCGGGTCCAGGCCTTGGTCCAGCTTTGAGAACGGGCGCGACTATAGCGAGAGCGCTCGCGATCTTTCTTGACAAGCCTATCGTTCCAGTGCATCATGCGATAGGGCACATCGAAATAGGTGCTTTAACTACAGGCGCGAGAGACCCCCTTGTAGTTCTGGTTTCTGGCGGCCACACAGCAATAACTGCGTGTGCTGATTGTAGGTGGAGAATCTTTGGCGAGACGGAAGATATAACGTTGGGAAATGTACTCGACAGCTTTGCCAGAGAAGCCAAGCTTCCACCTCCAGGCGGCTCCGCTGTGGAGAAGCTAGCCCTCAAAGGAAAGAAATTCATCGAGTTGCCTTACACTGTAAAAGGAAACGATGTCGCGTACTCGGGCCTATTGACCGCTGCCATAAAGAAAATGCGCAACCACGATCTTGAGGATCTGTGTTTTTCACTTCAAGAGATCGCGTTCTCCATGCTCACTGAAGCTGTCGAGAGATCGCTCGCTCACACTGAGAAGAAGGAGGTTCTCCTCACAGGTGGAGTAGCAGCTAACAAGCGCCTTCAAAACGCACTTGAGGTAATAACTGAGGAACACGAGGCCAAATTCTACGTGGTTGATCCTAAATATAGCGGCGACTGCGGCGCACAGATAGCATGGGCAGGACTGCTAGCCTTCGACTGCGGACTGAACGTGAAAGTTGAGGATACGATCGTCAGGACAAAGTGGCGTCTGGACGAGGTTGAAATTCCATGGCGCTCCTGAACATCGCAAACTTTAGTCTGGTTAGGAAGGGAGCTGAGGCAAATCTCTACTTAGGCGAGTGGTACGGCAGAAAAGTCATTATCAAGAAAAGGGTTGAGAAGAAATATAGAGTGAAGCCGCTCGACAGGAAGATTAGAGCGTATAGGACCATGCACGAAGCTCAGATTATGCATGAGGCTAGGAAATCCGGCGTACCTACTCCTACGATATATCTCATCGATATTTCAGACTTCACTATAGTGATGGAATATGTTGAAGGCATTAGGCTTAGAGATTCTTTGAACAATTTCTCATCCGAGAAAAGGCTGAGAACCTGCAGAAAAGTTGGAGATTTAATCGGTAGACTACATGAACGGTCAATAATTCATGGAGATTTGACCACTTCTAATATGATCCAGACGCAGGATGAGAAGATATTCTTCATAGACTTCGGATTGAGCCTCTACTCGATTGAAGTTGAGGATAGAGGCGTAGACCTGCACCTGATGAAGAGAGCTCTTAACAGCACACATTACAAGTATTTGGATCAATGTTTCGGCGCGGTGATCGAAGGCTATAGGACTGAAGTGGGAGATAAGAAAACTGAAAGAGTTCTCGCAAAAGTCCGCGAGATTGAGAAGAGAGGAAGATACTTCGCTGAACGAGTCTGAAGTAAGCTTATTCGATGTCGCACGGAGTGGATCGCTTGCCGGACGAGCGGACGCTACGACTTCAAATACCATTTCGCAAATTTTTCAAGCGCTCTTCTTCGGTGTGAGATCCTGCTCTTTTCAACCGGCCCCATTTCGGCATACGTCTCGCCTCCTTTCTGATCTGGAATGAATATTGGGTCGAAACCCCACACCTTTCCTTCCTCCTCATAAGATATCTTTCCTCGAACCTCACCTGTGAAGGACAATGCCTTTCTCTTCCCATTACAATACGCGACAACAGATTTGAAAGAGGCCTCTCTATCATCTATCCCTCTCATTAACTTCAAAATACCCTCATTGCCGATAGTTTTCTGAACGTAGGAAGAAAATGGACCTGGAAATCCGTTTAGGCTCTTTATGAACAATCCTGAGTCCTCCACGATCACGGGTTTACTTACTCGATCTGCTGCTTCGAGTGCACTTGCCTTCGCTATCTCTTCCAGTCTGTTAGATTGGATTTCAGTGAGCATCAAATTGACGTGTTCGACATCTATTTTGAAGCTTTCCAAGATCTGGGTAACCTCTCTAACTTTGTTCAGATTACCGGTGGCAAAGACGATTTTGAGCAAGTTCGTTTCCTCGAATCGAAGCAACTTGACGTCTTCGGGGTATATTATGTCCTCCTAAGAAGAATGTTGCGGTATAATGCTTAAATAGAGACCTTATCCCTCATAAGAAGAAGAGTCGCTGTTTCACTACGCATTTGGAGTTTGAGGTGCTCAAACCTTGGCGAGACTGTATTCGAGCAAACGTGGGCGTTCAGGTTCAACTAGGCCAGTAAGCAAGAAGCCTCCCATGTGGTGCAAATATAGGCCTGAGGAGATCGAAGCTTTAGTGGTGAAACTGGCTAGAGAAGGGAATGCTCCTGATATGGTAGGCGTAATTCTTAGAGATCGATACGGAATCCCTCTCGTCAAGCCTATCATAGGAAAGACGATCACTCAGATACTGCAAAGTTCAGGAGTCGGATTGAAGATGCCGGAGGACTTGGAGTCGCTCTTAAGGAAAGCGGACGGACTGAGAAAACATTTCGAGAAGAATAGAGCGGACTACTCCAGCAAGAGATCTCTAGCTCTCGTGGAGTCGAAGATCCACAGGCTGGTGAAGTACTATAGAGCACTCAATGTGATATCGCCTGATTGGGAGTACAAGCCGTTGGCAGCCTCTGTGGCGTAGTCATGTCTGACTTTCAAGGTCTACTGCTAAAAGCGACTGAGGCAGCGAATCTAATTCTAGAAGAAGCCGGTAGAGAGTCGAACTTTCTAGTCGTTTCTCACTTTGACGCTGACGGTTTGGCTGCTGCGGGAATTATGGGGAAGACTCTAGCTAGACTAGACGCATCGATGCACTTGAGGGTAGTGAAACAACTTGACGATGAAGTTATCTCAGAATGTCGTTCAGAAGATTCCGATGTGACTATCTTCACTGAAATCGGAAGCGGCTACTTAGATGCCATACGGAGCAGTTTTTCCGGGAAGAAGACGATAATTCTCGATCATCATCCACCCTCGGGAAGATTAGATTCGGGAATCCTTCATGTCAATCCTCATCCATTCGGTTTCGACGGAGCGACGGAAGTCAGTGGAGCCGGTATTGCCTATTTCGTGGCTCGGAGTTCGGCTGACGCAAACGTTGACTTGTCAACGTTAGCTGTGGTTGGGGCTCTAGGGGATATGCAGGATAAGGGCGCTAGGCGCTCGTTACATGGACTCAATGAGAAGATTGTTGAAGATGGCTTAAAGAAAGGTCTTCTTGAAACTGCAACCGACTTGGTGTTCTACGGCCGGGAAACAAGGCCAATCCATAGAGCTCTTGCCTACACAACCAGCCCGTTCCTTCCGGAAATAAGCGGTGAAGAAGACAAATGTTTGGCCCTCCTCGCCTCAATTGGAATACAAGTCAAACATGAAGATAAATGGAGAACGGTGAAAGATCTCTCTAACGATGAGAAGCAGAGGCTTCTCTCAAAAATAATAGAAATCGTCTCATCGAAGGGCTTGTCCGGTCACGCAGCGCTCGAACTCATCGGAACGGTATATACGCTTGTTCAAGAGGAGTCGTCGACCCCTACAAGAGACGCGCGTGAATACGCTACTCTCCTCAACGCATGCGGGAGGATGGACAGATCAGGCTTGGCTGTTTCGATATGTCTTGGGGATAGAGGAACGGTAATGGAAGAGGTTCAACAGGTCCTAACGGAATACCGAAGGACGCTTGCACAGTACATAGGCTGGGTAACTGAGAAACCTGATACAATAACAGAACTTCAAGGTATATACTATATCCGAGGAGACGATTTTCTGGATGAAAAGATGACCGGCGCACTGTCCTCTATTCTATCAACTTCTGGGCTATTCAAAACGGAAAAGGCAATAATGGTTCTGACGAGAACGAAGAAAGGCGAGATCAAGGTCTCAGCGAGAGCTTCAGACTGGTTGGTTGAAAAGGGGGTGAATCTGGGAGCTGCTCTTCAAGCTATCGCCGAAAAATGCTTCGGAATGGGAGGGGGCCACAATGTTGCAGCAGGAGCGCAGATCCCTGAAGAAAAACGAGAAGATTTCATTAGGCTGTTGGATGCAGCGATACACAGCCAGATAAAGGCGGAATGAAGGATGAAGGCGAAGATACGAGTTTCTTTCTCGAACTCAAGGGAAGCGGAGGCTATAAGCAAGGCTCTCCAACCAGATGATAAGGAAGCACCCAGCTATCTTAAAGTGTCAACTATTTCCAAAGGAAGGTACATAGAATCAGACATCATCTGCCAAGGCAAACTTGAGACGCTGATCTCCACAATCGATGATATACTTAGCAATGTTGTAATGTTGAAGAAGACGCTGTCTGCTATGAGAACCTCGATGAAGCGTTAGAGTCATGTTCCCGAGAGACGCTGCTCCAGTCTACTTTCTTCCTATGAACTCCACTCCGCCCATGTATTGCGATAAGGCTTCTGGGATTCTCACAGAACCATCCTCTTGCTGAAAGTTTTCAAAGATTGCCACTAGAGCTCTGCCGATAGCTATAGCCGTGCTATTTAGAGTGTGTACGAACCTCGGCTTTTCACTACTCTTCTTTCTACATCTAATATCAAGTCTTCTTGCTTGATAATCGGTGCAGTTACTGCAGGAAACTATCTCTCTATACTTTCCCTGTCCCGGCAACCAAACTTCAATATCGTACTTCTTCGCCGCGGTCACGCCTAATTCTCCAGAGCATATGTTAACAACTCTGTAGTGGAACCCCAACTTCTGATAGATCTTCTCAGCGGTTGCGATCATTCTTTCATGTTCTCCCCAAGAGGTTTCTGGGGTAGTGAATTTGAACATCTCAATCTTGTCAAACTGATGGACTCTGAAGATCCCTTTCGTATCTCTCCCATGAGCTCCAGCTTCAGTTCTAAAGCATGTGGAAAAGCCTGCGTAATTCAATGGGAGGGTATTCTCGTCCAGTATCTCGTTCATATGCAAGGCTGCTAGAGGGATTTCAGAGGTGCCTGCAAGACATAGGTCTTCATTCTTTATTTGGTATATGTCCTCCTCCCCAAGAGGCAAGAAGCCAGCTCCATACATCGCTTCTCTCTTCACGAGAACTGGCGGTATCACCGGGGTAAACCTCTCTTTGACTAGGAGATCGAGAACAAATTGGACAATCGCGAATTCAAGTAGTACGGCTTCGTTCTTCAAATAATAGAATCTCGCTCCGGCCGTCTTCGCAGCTCTCTCTATGTCAATCAGATCTAGAGCCAAGCCTATGTCTATATGATCCTTCGCTCTGAAGTCGAATTCAGGTTTGGTCCCCCATGTCCTCAGGACCACGTTATCGTTCTCATCTTTGCCTATCGGGACAGATTCATGCATTATGTTTGGAAGCCTGAATAGAATGTAGTTGACTTTCTCTTCATATTCCCTTATCTGTTCTTCTAGCTTCTTGATTTTAAGTGGAATTGCTTTGGCTTCTCTCATTTTAGCGGTAACGTCTTTGTGGTCCTTCCGCATTTCGGCTATCTCTGTTGTGATAACGTTCCTTCTATGTCGCAGGTCGTTTATTTCGATCAATAGTCTCCTGCGTATCCCATCATATTCAAGAAGATCGTCTACGCATGAGGCTTTGTCTCCAACTCCTCTTTTCTCTAGATCTCTCTTGATAAGCAACGGGTTCTCTCTGATCAGTTTCAGATCGAGCATTCGAGGCCTTTCTCCATGTGAGTTATTGAAGCCATGAATAATAAGGATCGTTGTAGATCGTGTTTAAGACTATTGCCCATGCAGAGACGAACCGAGTTTCATTCCTCGTCAAGTAATCACCAACTATGTCTTTACTACGATTTGCGTTGATTCTACCTTTCATGACCGAGATAAATCATGCGCTAGGTCGGATGCTCTTGAGTTGGTGCACTCAACGACTTTGCACTGAGTAAACAATTTAAATGGGGATGTACTGTAGCAGAATGCTACAGCGGAGGAAAGAGTTTGTCGAAAGCTCCTCGGAAGGTGCGTGACAAGTGGAGAATGAAGTCTTGGTATTCGATTTACTCTCCGCCGTATTTCGGTGGGAAAGATTTTGCAAATGTTCCTTGCGACGACCCATCAAAGATGCTGGGAAGAGTGGTTGAGACAACTCTATATGAATTTACTGGAGACTTCTCTCATCAATCTACGAAGCTCCACTTTCTGGTTGTCAACGTGAAGAGCGAAAGGGCTGAGACGATTTTGAAATCACATGAGTACTCAGCTGATTATCTGAGAAGTTTAGTAAGGAGAGGAAGCAGCCGAGTCGATGGGATATTCGATGCAGTTTCGAAGGATGACTATAAGACGAGAGTCTCTATAGTTGCTTTCCCCCGCGACAGAATAAAGGCTTCCCAAGAGGGCGGGATTAGAGAAGTCATGAAGAATATAGTCGAAGAGAAGGCTAGGAGCTTAACCTACGATCAACTGTGCCATGAAATGGTTTTGGGGAAGATCGGATCGGACGTATACAATGTTGCTAAGAAGATTACTCCTCTAAGGCATGTTGGCGTGAGAAAGTCTAAGCTGTTGGTTTTGCCTTCAGGCGTCATGGTAGAACCTGGAGAGAAGATTGAGGACGCGAAGGCTGCTTAATCCCTGCGGAAGGAAGTTTTCTCGAAAGGAGATCCGAGGGAGAGTCGCTAGAGAGGCGGCCATGCTACTCTATCGACGAGCAGCCAGCGAATTCAAGCAAGCGAAGCAGCAAGCGGCAAAGCTTTTGCGCTCAAAGATTCAACCGAGCAACTTCGAAGTTGCCTTGGAGCTTGATAAGATCGCTGATGAGCTAGAGGGCGCCAGCAAAAGAGAGGCTCTTGTCAGAATGCGCAGAGAAGCTTTGCATATCATGCGAATACTGGAATCCTTTAACCCTAGGTTGACTGGAAGTGTTTGGCGTGGAACCGCACGTAAAGGAAGCGACATAGATATTATTGTCCATTCCTCAGAACCGGATCAAGTAGTCGACGTTTTGAAATCTTCGAATTTGAATATTTTTGAAAGAAGGGTTGAGACCGCAAATTTTCTGAGTCAAATTAAGAAGTTTGTTCATGTGAAAGTGGGTTTAGATTCTGGGACTGAGGTTGAGGTTGTTGTGAGAAATCTTGATGATCTGGGTAAAGCGGAGAAGTGCGACATCTACGGAGACCTTATGGTCGGTCTCAGTAGTAAGGATTTGGAATTTTTGCTTAAAGCTGATCCGTTTAAGAGATTTGTTCCCAAGACCGGCTAGTTCACCCTCAGGCTGACCGTCTCAGAGATCGCCTGATCTCCTCCCTCAGCCTATCCAATTCATCTCTCATCTCATCCACATAATCCAAGTTACGCTGTTGCTGACCAGCGGATTCATTTTGTTTGTGCCTAGTCTCCTCAGGTTCAGGCTGAAGTCCCATGTTCTCTCTTAAAGTGTTCAGCTCTCTCTTCAGCTGGTTCAAGCTTGAGTGAAACTCGCGATATTTCATGATCCATAAATCTAGTTTCAGTAAGAGAGCTGTTAAACTTCCAGCGAGGAGGCCAATCACAACTCCAACTGAAAGCCATAATAGATCAACTTGCATGGTCTCCCACCTTGAGACTACAGCTTCCTCTCGTCGACCGGTGTATTCCCTGGCACTCTCTCTTCGAGAAGCGAGATAATCTTGTCGCAATACTCAAAGAAAGCGGGGCCTCGAAATTGTCTGATTCTTGGTCTAGGAATATTAACATCGACGTTGCCGACAATTCTTCCTGGCCTAGAGGACATAACCAGAATTCGATCTGCCATTAACACTGCTTCTTCCACGTTGTGGCTAACCATGATGAAAGTGTTTGTAGGTAGGTTCGGGTCGTTCCATATATCCAAGACTTCCTTGCGAAGAGTCATCGCTGTCAATTCGTCTAGAAATGAGAAGGGCTCATCCATTAAGAGTACCTCAGGTTTCACAGCGAGTGCACGAGCGATGCCAACTCGCTGCTTCATTCCTCCAGAGAGATCATGAGGGTAGGCATTCTCAAATCCCTCTAGGCCCACCTCTCTAATGAACTTCAACGCTGTCTCCTTTCTGCTCTCAGCTTCAACGCGTTGAATCTCCAGAGGTAATTCTATGTTCTCGATCACAGTCTTCCACGGAAGCAGTCCGAAGGTCTGAAATATCATAGTTATCTTAGATGTTGGACCTGTGATCGGTTTTTCGTGAAACAAAATTTCACCTGAAGTCGTTTTCTCGAGGCCTGCAATAATTCTTAGTAGCGTCGACTTTCCGCAACCTGAAGGACCAACTATACATAGGAACTCGTCGACGCCAACGCTGAAGCTGACGTTGTCAAGTGCGGGAACTCTCTTTTCCCCCTCGAACACCTTCGTGACATTTCTGGCTTCGACTACTGTCATCTTGTTCTTCAACCTTAAACTCACACGTTCAGTATATTGAACCAGCATATTTGTATGGACTAGGCTTAGTTAAGCTCCAATCCTGTTGAGACGAGTAGAAAGAATCTAGGCGACTCAGATTTACGGTTTACTATTGGACTGTAAACAAGAAATAGTGAGATCTACCGAATTGCTTATCGTTATGAGAAGACAGGCATGATCCTTAAACCAACGACTCTTCGGGATCTCAGAAATTAGAGGCAAGGCCAATCTCGAGATAAGCTCTCCTGATTATGGCGGAATAAAGCTATTTATATGGGAAGGCATCGCCCACAACTGCAAACCGAAGCAACGAACTTCAAGTAGGCTGAGAAGATATTGAAGGTAATAGTGCCGATCATTGAGAACTCAGTGAAAGCGGTCTCAGAATGAATCTCCATAAGACTTTAGAACAATTCAAAGGTACTCTGTAACGAAAGAGCGGCCGTAGTCCAGCCTGGTCTAAGACGTCGGCCTCCCAAGCCGGTGACCCGGGTTCGAATCCCGGCGGCCGCACCAAACCTCTGGTTCGATGCGGTCACGGTTTCTGCGGTTCCACTCCTTAAATAGGCTTAGAAGGAACCGTAATGGTGTCCGTAGTGCATGAGAAGGCTATCGATGTCCACAACTATGAGGATCGATTGGCGCGTGCTGTGCACTTCCTGAAGAACCATCCGAAGGTTACTTCAGAGAACAAGCGGAAGATACTGGAATTCCTGGAGCACATCAAGGCTGAAGGGCTGAGCCTTGCTAGGCACGTCTCTTATGTTCAATGGATGACGACAATCGCCATTCTTCTCCGCAAGAACTTTGAAGAATCAAACAAACAAGATGTGGAGCAGTTACTGGTGAAGCTTAACGGCAGAGATTGGTCTGATGCCACGAAGGAGAACCATCGAGAAGCAGTGAAGAAGTTCTGGAGATGGCTGAGAAATGTTGAGAAAGGTAAGGATCCCGAGGAGACCGACTGGTTTAAAGTCGGGAGACACAAATCCAGGGAAATACTACCGGAGCAACTGCTTACCCGTGAAGAAGCGAAGAGCCTAATTGAAGTAGCAGAGCACCCGCGAGACAGAGCCTACGTCGCCGTCTCAGACGAAAGCGGCGGCCGACCAGCCGAAATACTAAGCATGAGAATCAGATGCGTCATATTCGACCAGTATGGGGCTGTAGCCGTCGTCAACGGAAAGACTGGGGAAAGACGAATACGACTGATCACGTCAGCACCCCTGCTCGCCACTTGGATTGAGAATCATCCGAAGCGAACGGATTCCAACGCACCGCTCTGGGTGAATGTGGGCAGCACTCGGCGTGGCGGAATCTTCGACTACGACTCCGCCAGGAAACTCTTGAGAGAACTCGGGAAGAAAGCCAAGCTGAAAAAGAGAATCTATCCTTACCTGTTCAGGCATTCGACGGCGACCTACTTGGCGAATTTTTTAACAGAAGCACAGATGTGTACCTACTTCGGTTGGAGGCAAGGTGGCAGAATGCCCTCATTCTATGTTCACCTCTCCGGCCGGGATATCGACGCTAGAATGTTGGAGCTGCACGGCCTCAAGCAGGAGAAGCATGAGCAATTAAAGGATACCGTGCGAGTTTGCGGACGCTGCGAAACGAAGAACGCCCCTGTCTCAAGGTTCTGCTCGAAATGCGGATTGGCTTTGGACATCAAGGCTGCCCTTGAAGTAGACACGCGCATATCCAAAGCTGAGGAAGTCTTGGAGACTCTGCTTAGCAACTCAGAAGTCAAAGCCTTTTTGGCCGAGAAGATGCGTGAGCTCGGACTCGCCGAGAAACTTGCTTAGGTTCCTTTTCCTTTAGTGAGCTGGCTTGCCTCGCGATCTCCTCCAGCTGCCTCACCCATGCTGGAACCCGTGGTACAGAGGGCATAATCGACCTCTCGGCCAGAGCATTTAAAGAAAAATACTGCCCTAGCGGAAAAAGTTGATTAGAAAGAACCTCTGCCTACGATTAAGGCTTAAGAAGCGAACATGCAAAATATCTGAATCTACGTTCTACATAGTGGCTGTCTGACTCTGACGCGATCGCATGCGAATGCATGAGTTCGTCTCGAACTCGAGTTCTAACTACGCGGGCGAAGATTCGTGTTTGGTCTTGCGTGAGCTATATAGGTTTTCAAGGACCGGGGTCGCCACTTTGGCCGCGATTACATTTGTTGCCTCCTTGCCGGCGCTGAGAAGGTAACGGGTGAGTCGCAGTTTATGTCTGTGAGCCTGATGGCTACCGAACCTCTAACCGAAAGGATTTCGTCAAGCACATTCTACAGGACCACATTGACGCCTTCTATGATGGCTTAACCGGCAGCAACCCCCAAGAGAAACCGCCTACAGAACCTGAACCCTCTTTAACCAGAAGCTTCAAGCCAGTTCCCCCTACCCCGGCAACAAACCATGCGCGACTCCTTGACAAAAACAGTAACCGCGTCGGTTTGGAGGAGTTTATGTGATGCAAAGCGAAATGTCGCCTGTCTTAAGGAAGGTTCAGCAATTCGAGGAGCGTGTACGGAAGGTTGGATGCGTCTTCATCGCTGAAGTTCGCGCCACCGACGAGTTTGTGTACTGCGACAAGGATGGGTTGCCTTGCCGTCGAGTTCCGATAACCGCGAGTGAATTTTCATCCTCTTCTAATTCCCGCTCAGTGTTGAGACGGGCTTCGCGGAGCGCTTCTGTTGCCTTCAATAATAAAAAACTCTTTTTCTACTACACAAAATGAATTTTGAAGCGTTTTCGATCAATTTTTTCACAGATTTTGCGGTGAAATACTACCTCAAAATCCGCTGTTTTGCAGGGCGCAAAATGAGGTGGAATTCCCTTTCTGAACGGATTTTCATCCCTTTCAGCTTCCAAACGCCAAGCCCTAACCCTATTTGAAAAACCCCCTAAAAAACCCTTTTTATCAAGTAGAAAAAGAGTTTTTGCTTCCTCCGCGGTACTTTTCACCAAATTCCATGCTAGAGCAAGTTACGCGACCTGCGTCGAGCCCAATCGGTCTACGGTAGAATTGAAGACGCTTAAAAGGCGTTCCGGCGAAGACAGGAGAGCTCAATTGAAGACGCGTAGCCCGCCGGATGGTTGGCGGATTGAGTTTATTCCGCCTGAGCTGATTCAGCCCAGCCCTTACGTAATGCGGAGGCATCTCGAGGAGAGTGTGGATGAGGGCTTTGTTGAAAGCGCGACTAAAGATCTTCTTCAACCCATTCTCGTTAGACCGGTGGGCGAAGGAAGATACGAGGTTGTGATGGGGCATAGGCGCTGGTTTGCCTTCAAACGGAAGAATCTTCCTGTTCCGTGTCGGGTTAGGGATATGGACGACAAGGAAGCTTTATGGCAACCGTACAAGGAGAACGCGGATAGACTGGAGCTCGATGAAGTTGAGGAGGTTGAACACATACTCCGCTTGATAAACGTGGAATTGAAAGGCACGCCTGAATATGCTGAATGCGGAAACGACCCGAAGAAAGCAGTAACAATAGCGTACGAAGTCAAGATAGGTCAGATGCCAAAGAAAATTATTCGTAACGTTACGAATAATTTGGCTACTAGGTTAGACGCTTTCTTTGAGAGACTGCCTCGCTCGCGAAGTCTTAGCGTAAGATCCTTCTACGAATACAAGCTTCCTCTCCTGCGGATTCCCGAGGGCTTTCATGAGGAGCTTAGACGTAAGGAAGTAAGAAGCTCCGCTGAGATAGCGATTGCGAAGGTTGACGACGAGTATGCTAGAAAGGCGCTGATAGATTGGACAAAGGCGAAGTCGAAGATTCCTCCTGTTCGTATGCTTGACAAGCGTGCTTGCCTTCTCAACAAGGTTGCGGGTAAGTTGCCTCTGGTGAGCGAGGAGGGTCGGGAGCACATCGTCAACTTGATTCTCGAGAAGGCTCCTTCACCGAGGCAGCTTGACTTAGAGATGTTGAGGTGGCTTCCTCAACCTGAAGGTTCTGAGGCTGCGCAGGCGAGGCTGCGAGAGCGCCAGATTTTCTGTCTTGGAGACAGCGCTCACATGGATGCTGTTGAAGATGAGTCTGTTAGGCTGGTCATTGGCAGTCCGCCTTACCTTGATTGTATACCGTTTCCCGGCGACTACCTCAGTTGCGCTATGGATCCGGATGAGTACTTCAAGTTGGCTGAACCGATTGTAGCTGAATGTTTTCGCGTGCTCATGCCTGCTGGGAAGTTCGTCCTCAACTGGGGTGAACCGATCGGAAAGGGTGAAGGCGTAAACTATGATGAGGGAATCTATATTCATCGTTGGTACGATATCGCTAAACGCGTAGGCTTTCAAGCTTGGGGCAAAGTGATATGGTGCAAGAACATCTTCTACGCCAATGCTCGAGATAGAGTTCGACCGGAAGACGCCTGCCACCTTGACGGTAGATTCCATTTGAACTGGGAGTGGCTCGTAATCTTCCGCAAGCCTGGGCCTAGACCTGAGGACTTGAAGGCGCTGGACTATGACTTCTGGGGGAAAGAGTTGAGTAGCGGTGTTTGGCATATCTCCGGAGCTCAAAGGGTTAAGGAGTTCGCCGTCTTTCCCGATGAGCTTGTCAGACGTTTTGTTGAGTTGTACACAATCCCCGGGGATATCGTGCTTGATCCTTTTCTAGGTACAGGCACGACAGTTAAGGTTGCCCGTAGGATGGGCCGCGTCGGCGTGGGCTACGAGATTCGAGGAGAAATGGCGGAGACAATTGAGATGGAGCTAGAGAAGGGACTGAAGAGTGACCGCGACCAACCGTCTGGAGAATTATCTTCACGCAATTTAACATTTGCTTCATGATGGGTGAAAGAAGAGCCTAAGCCTAGAGTCGCCGACACGTGAGGCTGCATGCGCAACCTGAATCATCATACGCCTCAGATTCTTAGAGCCCCGCTTCAAGCTTCCAGTCAAATTCTTATCCGCTGTCTGGTAAACGCTTGGGCATAGCCCTGACCATGAAGATAGCCCTGACCATGAAGCTATCTTCTTACCGTTTGCGAAGCATCTCGCGTCACCGTTCTCAGCGAGGATGGAGGAGGCCGATACTTGAGCTACGCCTCCTCTGCTTATCGCTTATCCTAGCAGGGGCGGCTGTAGGCTTCCTCGCTGAAGCAGCTCTCGGCGTGGGGCTGGTTCTTCTCGGATTTGTGGGTCTTCTAGGGCTTCTTCTCTCAGGCGCCTTCACATCTCTAAGCCACAAGCATCCGAGGTTTCAGATTCGCTTCGGCAAGAGACGGGCGCGACAGTACTGTCCAACCTGCGGCTCGAAGTTGGTCTACCGGTACGTGGAGAAGCCGGAAGGCTGGTGGTGCTCGACCTGCCAAGAAACTGTAGACCGCCCCTCGCTCTCCTCGGACGAACGATATCGGAAGGAGTTGGAGCGAAGAAAACGTGAAGCGAGCGAGAGTTGACCGCGCGCTTTGGCTACTAAACAAACAGTTTTTAGGTGAAAATCCGGGACTGTTACATTAGCGCCTGATATGGTTGTTGCTGAGTATATTTAGCTGTATGGGGTAGAGGGCGAAGTCACCTAGAAGGGAAACTCGACAGAACCCAGTCACGCAACACAGCAGGGTAGAGACGTAGGCTGTCCATTCTGCGGATCAAGTTCTCGTCTTGTTCTGAACGGATGTAGACTTCTGTATGCCGAATCTCCAACGCTACCGTTGCCTTCCAATCGACTACATTCTAAAGGAGGTTGAGGTGAACCTGCGGGCTGGGAGGAAGCCGCTCCTACACGCAGAGGATGTATTAAGGTATAAGGCCAAGGGGTTCGAGGTCAACAACTCCTCCCTCAACTCCTTGAGCACGTGTTTTTGCAGATGGTAAGGTAGCTCTTCAATCGTCGCCGCTATCTCGCCAGCCAACTTCCTCCAAACCCTCTCATGAAACTCGCTCTTCGGATAGTTCCTCAGGAACTCCGCTAAGCCGACTCGAACCTTCTCTAAACCTTCGGTTATGAGGCTGAGAACATGCTGCATGGCTATATCCAAGTTGGTTTTGAGCTGCTCTTCGCGGAGCTTCGCTTCAATCCGCCGAGCCGAAAGCGAAGGCTTAACCTCAATCGGCTTGCCCCCTCTCTCCCGCTCCTTGATAACCTGCCTGAGAACGTAGCGCCTTTCCTTCGGGCTTTCCACTTGAGCGATTGCACGTAGCTGATATTCGCTGAGGTTGTCGACATCGACACCCGATCTTTTTACAACGCGCGTTGTAGAATGATCGCGCTTGAGCTCTTCAGCGGTTTCATAGGCTTGTATGTGATACGATACCCATTGCTGACTTTTGCCAACTCGTTTGGCTAAGGCTTCCTGCGATGGGTAGCGGTCCATCGCTATTTCCATCAGCTTCTTCAAGCAGAAGCCTTTCTGTACGTCAGAGATGTCCCTGCGATGGATGTTTTCGACCAGCATGGCTTCGAGCGCGTCGACGTCACTCATCTCTCGGACGAGCGCAGGCACGGTTTTAGCCAGCGCATGCCTAGCCGCTTGCAGTCGTCTGCTTCCGACGACGAGCTCCATTCCGCCGTCCGGCCGCGGTCTAACAACTACTGGTTCGATGACGCCCTGCGCTTTTACGCTCCGTATCATATCAAACATGTCGCCGCTGAATTCGTTCTCTTTCTCGTTTCTAATTTTGAAGGGGGGCGGCGCAATCTCCTCCGTGTTCAGGAAAACGAGCTCAGGCTTCTTCTCTTCGACCATATCGCATGCCCGGCATCCCCTTTAACCCAGCCTATTTAAGCAAAAATGCGAGACCGAGAGGGCTTGACGTTCACGTATCAAAGATTTAAGGGCGATCTTTTTACGACGCGCGTCGTAATATGGTACCATTAGGGCGGACGGCTTGAAAGAGTTTAGGCTGCGTTTAAACGAGAAGGAGATTAGGCTTCTTCTCTACGCGCTTCTCAAGGCGTTTGGAGAGAAGCTCCCGGAGGATACGCGCTTGGAAGTTCAGGGGCCCAGAGCCCTCTACTTTAAGTTGAAGTGGCGTCGAAGGGGGAGGCCGCGCCTCATCATCCGCAAGTATCGTCCAAAATGATGTTACTGTATCAAACGCGCGGTTTAGGGCCTTCGCGGCGGGTAATCGCGATGATTTGCCACATATCGGCTCAATTGATGGTTACGCATCAGTAGGGATGCGGCGTAGAAGTGAGCTCCATTGATGCTTGCACATCAAACAGCCGTTTGATTTTCCTCGGATCCGTGTTTGGCCATTCGAAATCCACATGGATATCGCAAGTTAGCCGCTCTCCATTCATAGAAAGAATTCTTGTACTCCCAGCGGATATGTCGATTTTCTACCTATCGCTTTTAAACCGGAAAATCGTTTTTGAAGTGGGCGTTCGGAGAGATGAGTTTGCCGGAGAGATTTTGCAGCGTGATCGGCCACAAGCTGAGGAATACACTTGTAATTAGCGAGTCCGAAAACTTTTACGAGGTTAACTGGGCTAAGTACTGCGTCCGCTGCGGGGACATCGTAGATTGAACTCCCCTCGCTCCGGTTCAATGCCATTGGGTCTGTCTGAACCTCACAAAACCAATCTTGTAGCCATCGAGCGCTATACCAAAATATCTTTCAAAGAAAGCTTCGGTTCCGGCTTCGTCTTTAATGTAGCCTTTCAACTGCTCTATAGCGTGAGCAAATTCCGCGGGTCTTTCTAAAGTCCTTGGTCTTTCTACTCTATTATAACGTGACCATAGAGCGCATCAGGTCTAACTCCTGAAACAAGGGTGTACTCATATTTTGCCTTATCCCAATTTTAGCTATCTCTATGACTCAAAAGGAAATCGTATTCAGCACCCTCACAACACCGACAAGCTTGCAAGAAATTGGCGAAAGAGCAAAGGAAATTATTGAGAAAGCAGAAGGGTTCGAGTAACAGAAGGAAGCAACTGATAAGAGTAAACGCAGTCTATAAAAAGACAACAAACAGGAGAAACGACTTCCTACACAAACTATCTCGATACTACGTCGATAACTATCACATAATCGGCAGAGAGAAGCTGAGCATAAAGGGATTGGTGCAGATAGCATGTAATGCGAGGAACATAGCTGATGCTTCTTGGGGCAGGTTCTTCAACATGCTGGAGTACAAGGCTGAAAACGCCTGTTCTCTGGTAGTCTCTCCGCCCTAGTTGGAAGCGTTTTTCTTCTCTCGTTTCGGAATGGAGTATTTTATCGCTCCTTGTTCGTCGATAAATGCTGAAAACTTTCGTTTGCATTTGGGGCATACAAAAATCGACGCATATCGTTGAACTCTTTTGAAGCCGTGGTCAGCGGCGCCGGGGAAGAGGCAGTCATCATAAGGACAAGTAAGTATATCCCCTGTCTTCACTCTCATGCTTAATACCCATTGATTACTGAATGAAGATCTGCATATTTATTTAACCTTCTTATGCGCGCGTACTCAGCAGAAAACAGCAAGAGAGTTGTAGGGATAATCATGAAGAATGACCTGTTAAGACGGATTATTGCTGGAAAAAGTCTGGAAAAAATCAAAGCTGGAGATGAGATGTCTCATCCAGTTGCTTCATGCAATAAGACGGATACAATTGAGGACGCATTAAAGAAATTTCGGGATTACAGTCGATTAGCGGTGAAAGATGAGGAAGGAAAAGTTGTCGGGGTTGTCAAGAAAAAGATAGCGGAAAGATTTGCTCAAGTATCTTTAACGTATGAATTTCATAGAAGGCACTATGGCGCAGGTAGATAAAGGACTCAAGTCTGTGGCAACCGATTGAAAGTATGGTACGATATTGGGAGTCCGGAAAGATATCTGAAGGCTATGCATGACGTTCTCTGTGGAAAGATGATTATAAAGAGTCTGAGAAGAAAGAATTATTCCGGACACAACGTTTGGGGTCCTCAGAGGACCCGCGATTTCTGAGCTTGGCCTATTCAGCAGGTCTCTCAGAAGCGATCTCATGGGCATGAAGGATTTCATGCTTAGAAATGATTCCTAGAATACGCTTCGGATTATTCCTCTCAACCACTAGTAGCCTGCCGATATTTCTTTCATGCATTTTATCAAGGGCTGAATGCACAGTTTCATCCGGATAGGTTACGACGAGATTCGTCGAGGCTATCTCATCAACCTTTACTCGATCTCTTATCTCGCGAGGCGTCTTGTGGAGGTCGTTCACCATCACTATTCCCACAAGCCGCCCTTCCTTAACGACTCGATATCCTGTGTGATGATACTCCTCGAAGACCATCTTCAACGCAGAGACTGGCATATCGGAGGACGGTAATCACGCTTTTGGTCATCACCTCCTCCACCTTGATTAAGTCGAGGGTAAAAGACCTACCCATCCTCAGTCTTAACCCTGATCTCTCAAGCTTTATGGTGTAGATGGAGGACCCTCGCAGGAAGAGCCATGTTACAAAAAACTGGTTACTGAGGAAGCCATTATGGCGGAATAAGCGCGAAATCACGTCACATCTCTGGGATCATCACTATGACGTTAATTGGAGCTTGGGCAGCACCCGCGAAAAGGGCCGCCATTCCAGCGAGAGCGTACATAAAGGGTTGATGCACAACCGATGGAAATGCCAAGTGGAATAGTAACCCCATAGCACCACCAAACATCGACCCGATGTACAGGCTTGGGGCAAAGATGCCGCCGCTACCTTCCGAGCCTATCGTGAAGGATGTAGCTATCATCTTCAGCACACCCAGCGTAAGGAGCAAGAGAAGAGAGAACCCCCAACCAACGCCATGTTCACCCCCTCATATCCCACTTCCATGATGCCCTATGTAGGATATAACATGATCAAGAAGCCGGTGGCGAGCCCGCCTAAAGCGAGCTTATATTGAGACGGCACCTTCAGCCTTTCGAAGCTATCTTCCCACGGCATAGAACACCTTCACCCACAAGACCGAAATAATGCCGAAGATCAATCCCAAGATAATGTAGAAGGCTAGTTCCGGAGGGTTCAAGACGTCCGCCCCTCTGCGTTGAAAGCAGGCGTGTGCTCAAGAAATGAAGCCGCAGTAGCAGCACCTATCGCAGAGGCAAGGATCACCGGCATAGCATTGAATAAGCCAATTCCTGATGAGTTAAAGATTGAGACGCCTTCGAAAGTAGTTGCGCCTGCAAGCTTCATTCCTGATTCCGGTGGCTCTGAGAAAAGCTGAGCTATCCAAAGCGTTGCCTGGCAGACCTACTATAGCTGAGGGAGAAGAGTATGAGGTGATCATCCAAGGGATAAGCAAGAGAGGCGATGGCATCGCTAAGATTGGAGATTTCACAATCTTTGTTCCACGTGGCGAAGTTGGAAGTAGATCGAAGATAATTAGGGTTGATCGATACGCAAGGTACGCCACAGCCAGAAAGGCTGGATGACTCTCTACAGCAAGATCGAACCCCAATCTTATAAGTTCCGACGAGAGTTGTTGTCTAGGTGAAAGTTACATTTGGCTAGAAAAGTTAAGGCGAAAGCTAGATTCAAGAAGGAAGCACCTCATATCAAGAGACTGAGAACAAGAATTAAGAATCTTGAATCCAAGCTTGCTGAATCCGTGCCTAAGGCTGTTAAAACAGATCTAGAGGCAAAGATTGCTGGACTCGAGAGTAAGCTCGCTGAGTCTGTGCCGAAGAGTCAAGCTGAAGCGTTAAAGGATAGGCTTATGGAGACGGAATCCAAGCTGAGCGAATGTGGCGCTGAGCTTGCTACTACGAAAGCTAGAGTTAAGGAGTTGGAGTTAGCGATAGCCAAACCTACAGCAGAGGAAACGCCGTCTGAAGCGCCAACTGCATAAATGCAATTACACCTCTGGGGAAAGATGAATCTAATGAAAGATGAGGAAGTGCCTCGTAGCATTCACTCAAGGGGAAGAAGAAAACTCTCGAAAGCTGTGCTAGCGACTTTTCCGCAAGAAGTCATTGGAGTGTTTGCTCGTCTTCCAAAGGTTTTCAAAAAGTCAAATGTGGATCATTACCTCGGAGATCGAATCTCCAGGGGCATGAAGTGGAGATATCTCCTCAAAATGGAGAAGTACGGTCTGATAAGGCATACCACAAAGAAATACTATCGAAAAATCTACGACAGCGTTTCAGACTGGATTGAGAAGGAGATTGTACCTAAGACAAGGAGAACAGAAGCAAGACCGAACTAAGATGAAAACCCGAGAAAAGTGAATAATATAGCTGTCGGAATTACGCCTACAATCGTAGCTACTCTAAACCTCTTAGTCAACCAAACAGCCAACATCAGTACGATTACGCCCAGCATATCGACCAAGAATGGATAGATCTTAACGTTTGAAACTAAGATGGTTGGTACACCGTCATTTAGTTCAATTTCAACAATAAGCATGTTCGTTTTGAGTCAAATTCAATTCGAGTAATCCACAATGACGATTTGTAGCTGGTGCGGCAAGCCGATAGTGCAAGGGTATGCAAAATGCGGTCTATGCTTAAGGGTGTACTGCAGAAGTTGCACCCTCGATTTAAGAAGCTGCCAAAGCTGTGGAGGAGAAATACTGCCTGATCGCATGGCTAGATGAGAACAAGATCAACTACTACCTGAAGAAAGAACTGGAACGCTGCCTTCTGCCTGAAGAGAAACATAGCTGATCTTATCCGGTCTCCGAAGAGACCCAGTTTCATCGCTCTCGAGGTTTTTATTGTGACCTATTCTCTACGCCTCTTCCAGATGTTGGATGGGCATTGATTCCAGCAGTACGCTGACCTCTTATAGATGCATTCTCCACACTCAGGCAATGAGAAGATAGGGATGGCAAACCTTCTACGAGGTCTCCCAGTTGACAATCTTCTTCAGATTAAGGTATGGGTGATGGCGTAGATAAGTGCGTTCAGAAACATCTCTAAGGAAACAAAGAAGGCTAATCTCTCTGATTCGATTTGCATATCTACGTCGTCAAACCTAAGGCTGCGGGAGATATTCTAACGTCAAGGTAGAGAAACATGGAAGAAGAGATAAGCAAAACCCAATCCTGAGAAATCATAGCGCCGCTGGAGCTATGTTGTTTCGGGTAATCACTTTTCTTACTGTACGCTTTTTTCCGCATCGCGTCTTATGGCGCCGAAATCTTCCTTCGGCTATGAATTTACGGCATTTTGGGCAAATCGGCAAACTGTTCCCCGTAATAACCATGCAAGAACCGCATATTTATCATGCCTTCTCCGGAATCCCTTTTGGAAGCCGCCCTATGTTCCTAATTTCTCAACTTCGCCAATGTAACGAGCGATCCACAGGTCTTCACCTCATCCCCTCTGACTCGTCCGGTGAGGCGGTGCCGTTGCATTATCGAGGTGCGAGCACCACTTCCTTAGCCAAGTGATTGTTTGTCCGCGAGTCTATGCCGAAATTGAATTCTAGTCAGGAGTGAAGACTGCAGAATTATCACGCCCAAATGCGTGTCTATCTAGCTAACACATGCCTCACAATCGGTGGTCTGACTTTCCTGAGGATACGATAGCCACATTCTGGACATTTGATCTCAACAAAAGTTTCCAGTTGCTCTTGAGTGAGCTGGGCTCGACACTGCATGCACTCGTACTTGGCCATTTTGTTCAATCACCAATGACCTATGGGTTTGGGGGGATCGGAGTGTGACCGCTTCGGAAGGATTTTATGGGGAGAGTGTCTAGTCTCTCTCTTGACGCGAACCGTCGCATCTTCACTCATCAAGAATACACGTCTTAGATTATACGTGGTATAGAATCGTCTATAACATTAAGGTTCCTACGAATAGAAAGTGGTACTGTGGGATATGGGATTTGAAGAATAGAAATATCAAGGAGCGGCATGCTTTCGCTCTGACCGCCAGCTTAATTTGACAGCCTGTTCCATGCCAATGGACTCAACCGTCAGATTGAAGCCCTGAGTTGAGGCGAAGTCAGCGCTCATATCCAGTTTTGGAGGCGGTGCACCCATATGCGGTGTTGGAGGTACCGGTGTAGCTGTCGGCGTGGTCGGAGCGGGCGGCGTTGCGAATTGAACTCCATACGCTAAGGCAATAACTACGACCGCAACACAACTAGAGCGACTAGAATTCTTCTTTTCAAGTCTAACCATGAAGTTATGGAAGTATCGTCCCCTTAAACACTGTTAACCTTCCAAAGAGATCTCAACAGCCTTCTTAAAGCGCGTCCTAGGAACCGATCTTACTACCAGATAAGACGATGTTGAGAGTTAGACTCGAGTTGTCGCCAGCCCAGCTCCTGCTGAAAGGAAGTATATAAGTGGGGTCTGTGAAAGTTGGGGTAGTCAAGGAGACCGACGAACCTATGGTGAAGAAATGTTCTAGGTGTGGTCACGAAAATAGAGATGAGGCCAATTTCTGTTCGAACTGCGGAACCTTAATCGTTCCAGTGCCACTGATCAAGCCTGTTCCGGCTCCTCTTCGCCCAGTAACACGGCCAGGGATGTGCTTCTATCATCCGAACCTTCCAGCTGTCTACGTTTGCGGGAGGTGTGGACGACAGATATGCAGGGTCTGCTCGAGACCTCTGATAGGAATCGTACTTTGCCCAGAATGCTTGCCTAGAATCTTACCTCCGCCATTCACTGGAAGACCAGCTCCATTAACTTTAGCGTACAATATGTGCCCTCGTTGTGGAAGCCCGTTCCGCTAGTCCAAGAAACGAAGGGTCTGAATCGTAGTTCTTCAGGATCCCGTTCTTCGTCTTCTCGGTTACTTCTGATGCATCCGGCTTTCTTCTTTACGCGTAGGGCTTGGACGATTGGCTAATAGTTAGGGCTTCTGCAACCCCGGAGAAGTTCAAGTTGCTGTTAGATCGATGAAAGCCTATGTGGACCCTGAATTGAAGAGTTTGGCTTTCAATACATTGACGCAATTCTTCAGGTCTTCGCCTCACCCTCTGACGGACACGTTGATGAAACACCGGAGAGTTTTGCTGTTCAATCTATTCAGGAAGCGGACTTGCTATTCAGGTTGCTAAACAGGAGAAACGGTTTCTCGGTTTGCCTGATGCCGAGGAGCTTATGCATAAAGCTGAGATTAACCTAGAAAAAGGAGACTATAGGGAAGCCACAATTCTTGCACTTCAAGCAGCTCGACTTGCGGCTGCGGCATCTCGCGAAACAATTACGCTGAAGATTGAAAAGACTGAGACTACGACACTGCGGTCTGCCACGAAAACTACTCATACTTCCGCTATCGTTATCGGGTTATCCGGACAGGGTTCAGTACCATACGTTGCCGCAATATTTGTTGCAGTTATTCTCAGCGTTGTTATCTATTGGCGAAAGACCAAGCAGCGAAGATCCCCATAGCTCTCGACAGGGCATTCTTTGATTTAGGACTTTAGGGAGGCCTTGGCTGATGGCTGCTGGAAGCTCTACACATCGCACCACACACCAACCGTCCTCTCCCTCCTTGAGAGTGACGTGATACGTCTATTTCTTCATCGCATGCTTCACAAAACTTGCCTTTACCTTTACCTCAAGGGTCTGAGGAAGAGCCAGCCTATTCCACGCCGTTCTATAAGCTATTTCGACTGGAGAATACCGTATCGGGTGAGGTTCTTGGAAATGAGACATGTGGCAGTAGATAATGTCACGTTGATCCAATCCAAGATTATGTAGAGTTCGCCGCCACAAGACGAACTTTGACGTTTCCTCCGGTCCATTCCAAAGGGTACTGTGCGTTATCAAAACATCTAGCTCGAATGTATCCGCAATCAGACGAAGAGCGTCGACAAAGTTTCGAAACATAACCCTTCTAGGCGGCCAATTGCTCATGTATCCATCCACTAGAATTGCTGGAACACCAACCGCGCTCTTTTCTAAGAAGAGGTATCCATCAACATTCCTCTCGAATTCATAATGAGAAACCATTCTTTCCCCGTCGTGATAGGGGCGTGTAATCAAGTATGCTTCATGACCGATTCTTATGAACTCGCGAACCATTCGCTGGGCAACCAGCTCTTGCCCTTTCGTGTTGCTAGTTTGATACATTATTACCCCCATCCTCATCGGCGTTCTCTCCTGACCATTTGAGCGATCGGTATCTCTAACCGCCAAAAATTCAACCTGATTTCCTTTCAGGTCGGGGGCAAACTCTGGGAACATCATCAAAGGCTATGTCTCTCATTCTAACAATCTCCTGCTCATTGAGCAGCTTGTCGGCGGGCACATTCGTGTACCGATTGGCTCAATCGAATTTGTTATATTGATGAGACTTGGGGATACCGCTAGGATGCTTGGGAAATCTTGACCGGTTAACTAGTCAAAGAATTGGTCTATCTTGTTAACATTACAGTAAGAGTCATAAACGAAGGCCCGGGGGTTGCTTGGGTCGCTCCGAATTACGCCTTTACGGTTCGTGATCTCCAAGGGCAAGTAATATTCCAATCCGGCGCGATTGCACTGGACATGGATGGACCTAAAGCTAGAGAGGAATATCAATTCGTTGGTCTCGTGTGGCAACAGACCGATCAAAATGGGCATCAAATACCTGAAGGATACTATGACATAGACGGATGTTGGCGATGTCCAATCCAACCCGGTAGAATAAGGATAGTGACGTTCACTCCAACGCCTACTAGCACTCCTACCCCGGACGCCTTGTATAATCGCGACCGCCGCTTATGGTAGCCCTCTAGCTCAAGAGGTAGTCTACATGCGCCATGTTAGAGATGACTTGATAGGCTCGAGCGGCGTAGGAAGAGTGCTCGTAGAGGCTTGG
>Ga0315280_10002725_pt1 | contig 28207 bp, 28 predicted proteins | sample YL17G06_40_MG_FD_203697 | JGI IMG/M metagenome (GOLD analysis project Ga0315280, IMG submission 203697) | Sediment microbial communities from Yellowstone Lake, YNP, Wyoming, USA - YL17G06_40 | ecosystem: Environmental > Aquatic > Freshwater > Lake > Sediment | place: USA: Wyoming | collected... | reverse complement strand
GTCGATATTCCTGTGGGTTGATGTTGATTGGGAGCATCATAGTAGCATTTAAGACTTCGTTGTACGTTTATGTACGTCAGAGGTCGATGCTCAAACATGTGGAGACAGATCTCCGACCGCCTCAAAGAGTACCCTGGTAGACAAAAGGTCGCGAGAGCCCTAGTCGAGCTCGGACTGAGCGTCAGAGAAGGAACCAAGATCTACTGTGGAGGAATCGAACTGTCCGATGTGAAGATCGCTCGATACTTAGCTCTGGATCGCCGAACCGTCAAGGACACAGCGCAGCTGATTTCATCAGATCCAATTCTCAAATCCGTCTTCGAAAGAATTCGTCCCGCTGGGCCCTTTCTTGCTGACGCAGCCAGGTTTCTCGGGTACAGTGTGATTGAGATCTACGCGGATTCACACTCAGTTGGAATAGTGGCTCAGGCCGCGGGGTTCGTCGCGCAGGAGAACATTGCAATAAGGCAGGCGGTGGCAGACGATCCTGATCTTACTCCCGAACCGAAACTCACTCTGCGTTGCTGAACGAGCTCATATGATATGCCAAGAGGCCCTTGTTTTATTGTATGTGTGGTCAGCTGGTGCGGGCAGGCAAATTTGAACTCCAGTGCTGGTGTGTACACAACGCAGACCTGTAAACCGCACTTATGGACGCTTGGAAGGGCGTGACCTTACCCAATTGTATGCAAATGCATGACAATACCCTCTCCGTCAGGTAGTACCGCGGCGCCTTCTCAACCGGTTCGCTTAGACTTTTCGGACTTTCCTTTGCCGCCGCTCTTGGTGGCACTGCCATCACATGTTCGACATATCTTGAGTCGGAGAGCTCTGAACCAAGATTTTCCGCTCGTTAAACTTGAAGGATATTGCCTGGACAGAGGATAAGGTTAGGATCTAATGCGCGCTTGGTCGTAAGCATCTGATTGATTTCAGCATCGCTGAACATGATCTTTAGAAGAGGTCTCTTCATCTTTCCGATTCCTGAGCTCAGTTCTCTCAGCTGCTCCCTGCCTTGTTCTTCTGCTCCACTAATCGCGTTCTCAAGGGACGACCCGAACTCATCGAGAGGCTGCTGGATAAATTGAACTGCCCGTGGCAGATCGTGATATGAGAATTCGCATAGGATCGCCGCCGCGAACTCGTGCGCTGGTAGTGTGATTCCAATCTTGAGTTTTCTTTCCTGCTTTATTCCTCTAAGTAGGTCTAGGCAGTTAGAATCAAAATACTCTATTGTGCACTGTCAAGTATTCGTCAACAGTCTTCAGTGAACGAATTCTAAGTGCGAATCCAATTGCGTCTCCCTCTGAAGGAAAGAACGCAAGGAACATCGCAGTCTGCTTCGGCGCGATTGCCAAAGCAACTTCGATCAACGTAATCACTCCAAGCGTTCCTTCAGATCCGATGAACAGGTCGATCAGATCCATCTTTTCCTGGCAGAAATAACCTGATGCGGATTTGACATGTGGTGATTCGTAAGAGGGAATCTGAACAGTCTTGACACTGCCATCCGAGCATCTTATTCCCACGATTCTGCTTGAGTCAACAATATTCTCACCGCGGCGAATTTCAAGAACGTCCCCTTCAGCTAGCACAATTCTAAGTGCTCGAATGTAATTTCGCGTGCGCCCAAAACGGTCCTTGCTCCTGAGGCGTCGGTCGCCACGGTCCCACCTAAAGATGCTGAGTCTTCGGTGGGGTCCGGTGGGTAGAAGTATCGCCGCGCACATTTCCTACGAAGCCTTTCGCTGGTTCTTTTCGATAATCTCCCACAGTTCCTCTTCTAGCGTGCCGCCGTGCTGAGGTTTCTCAACGAGCCTGCCTATCTCACGCCATGCTCGATCGTGCACAATTATGGTCGGGATTCGTAGTACGTTCATCTCGTCGGCTATGTCCTAGTTCTCATCGAAATCGATCACTTTGACGTTCAAGGCGGGATTTTTTTGCAATGAAGAGTTTGGCGAGGTTTGGTAGTTGTGCTCTACATTCGGCGTTCCATTCTGTGGCGAAGACGACGAAGAAGTAGCGGTCGGTTAGGCTTGAGAACTTGTCAATAGTCTCTGTCTTGGCCTGATATTCCTGTATTCTCTTTTTGATGGTTTGTTTTACGGTTGGGTTCTTGATGTTGTTCACGTAATCCCACAGGTTAGGGTGGGGTCCGATAACGTTCCGGAGAAGTGACAAAATGACTACCTACAAGGCATAGCATTGGGTCGCTTCAGCGGAAGAAACTAGGCAGCGTCATGGGTGCTGCATTAACTCCGTGCGCATTCGTGTTTTCAGGCACCTAGTGCTGTTGAAGCAAATATTAGAGTTTTGCCGGGGTCCAAGGTCCAATATCGGCGGGCGCCGTCGCACCCTAATGCTCGGCCATCTTGTCTTCCATAAACGTTTGTCCCATAGAGAACGTATATCGTGGCTTGCGCAATCCTCAGCCCGGGCAAAGCCGATTGCACATTAATACTTGTATTCTCGTGCTTCTTGCTCATCGTGTTCCACTCCTAGCCCCTGTGCTAGGCGGTTCACGAAGTTCATGTAGCCCGTCAGCAGGACTAGATCGAGAATCTCTGAGTCACTGATTCCGAATGTTCGCAGAGCGTCTGTGTCCTGTTTCACAATTCTGCTTGGCTCTAGAGTCAGTTTGAGAGCGTAGTCAATGAGAGCCTTGGCTCTGGGCGATAGGTTCTCAGGTTGATGACCGCCTCTAAGCGAACCAAGCTGATCGCCATTCTTCAAGTAGAATCTTAATGCCTCCCCATGATGTGAAACGCAATAGTCACACTTGTTTCGTGCGGAGATTATGGTCGCGATAGTCTCGCGCTCGCCACGGCTCAGACCCGACTTTCCGAAGACCAATGTCACGTACAGCTCAAGGAAGGCCCTCATTGCATTGGGATTAAGGCTCTGAGCACGCATGATGTTGGAAACTTTCCCCCGCGACCGCAACACCGCTTCGTATGCTCGTTTCAAGTCACCTGTCGCTTTCTGCTCAGAAACTGTCTCGATCCACACCAAGCTCGCACGATCCACCGCGACGTAGGGAGTTACTATTCATAAGCTGTCGCAAATGTCGAGTTGCGACCCGCCTCAAACCATCTCCGGAGGTAATGTGTCGAGCCACGACACTTGGTCTTAAGTAGCTAGACATAAGCATACACGAAGAACTTCGAAGTGAAGGCGCAGCTCATGCGGAAAGATGCACGTTCCGTAATTTTTGCACGTTTCGTGAGCTATGCCTTCTATTATCGACGCTAGCTCGGCACGAACACTCGGGCCGGCTGCGATGGTGATTCTATGATAGAGACTACTGAAGAAAAAATTCCTGCAAACCTCGAATCCCCAACAGAACGCGTGAGGTCCCTGACAGATGTGGCTCAGGAAATTAGACGAGACATCGTCGCCATGATAGCAAACGCAAGAAGCGGTCATCTGGGACCCTCCCTGTCATGCGTGGAGATCCTCGTATCATTATACTTCGACCGGATGAGGCATAACCCGAAAAACCCTGCATGGCCGGATAGAGATAGACTAGTTCTTTGCAAGGGGCATGCGGCTCCTGCTCTCTACGCGACATTGGCTCGATCAGGATACTTTGACCAGACAACCCTTCTCTCCCTTCGAAAGACTGGAAGCATACTGCAAGGACATCCAACAAGAGCGACGCCCGGAGTCGATGTATCAACTGGATCGCTCGGCCAAGGACTTTCCATCGCCAATGGCATAGCCCTAGCCGGAAGACTGGATGGCAAGAGCTACCGAGTCTACGCTCTCACAGGCGACGGCGAATGCGATGAAGGACAGATCTGGGAAGCCGCTATGACGGCAGCTCACTTAGGTCTCTCAAACGTCACCGCCATCATTGACCGAAACGGCGTGCAATCTGACGACGCCACTGAGAGAGTCAAGAAAAAAGAGCCCTTGGATAGGAAATGGCGCTCGTTCGGATGGCAAGTCCTTGAGATAGACGGGCACAACCTGATGCAAATTCACCATTCATTTGACGTAGCGGAATGGACCACTGACCGCCCAACCGTGATAATTGCGCGAACCGTGAAGGGCAAGGGTCTATCGTTTTTGGAGGGCGACGCGAACTCCCACAACATCTCATTCAGCGATGAAGACTTGGACTGGGCTATGGAAGAGTTGCGGTACCACTAGCGAGTCAGACGATTCATCAGCAAAGAATGGGAGCAAGCATGCCAACATTGAGAGATGAGCTCGGCAAAGTCCTAGTCGAACTCGGCCGAGAGTACAAGAACCTAGTAGTGATCACCAGCGATCTAGGGAAGTCCACGGGAGTCAGTGCATTCGAGGCGTTCCCGGAGCGTTACTTCAATCTCGGAATTAGCGAGCAAGACATGGTGGGAACCGCGGCAGGGCTCGCATCAACTGGAAAGATACCTGTTGTCAGTACGTATGCTACGTTCTTGGCTGGCCGGGCTTGGGAACAGATTAGGAACAGCGTGGCTCGTGACGGTCTGAACGTCAAAATGATCGCGACGCATTCTGGCATCTCACCTTCAGCTGACGGTTCCTCGCACCAATGCTTCGAGGATATCGCTCTAATCAGATCTGTCCCTAGAATCACCTTAGTGCTTCCCGCCGATCTCACGGAGATGAGACAAACTGTGAGAGCGGCTGTGGAGACGATGGGGCCGTTCTACATAAGGCTTGGAAGAGGAGAGGCGAGGAAGATCTTCGATGATAATGACGCATTCCGTGTCGGCAAAGTGAGAAGGATAAGTGATGGGCCAGATGTTGGAATCATTGCCTCTGGTTCGCTTGTCTCAGAGGCGATCAAAGCGGAAGCTTTGCTGCGAAGTGAAGGAGTCAAGGCCTCTCTAATCGACATGCACACAATCAAACCAGCCGATGAAGAAGCGATCCTCGAGGTGGCAAATGAGACAGGTGCAATTGTCACTGTGGAAGATCACAACGTCCTCGGTGGTCTTGGTGGAACCATTACTGAAATCGTGTGCAGGCATAATCCCATTCCAGTTGAGATGATCGGAATCCGCGACAGATTCGGTGAGTCCGGCGATCTGAGTGAACTTATGGAACTCCACGGACTGACTGACTGCCACATCGCGGCTGCAGCCAGACGGGTCATCGATCGCAAGAACAGGTTTGAGACGAAAAAGGACAGAGACCTCAATTGATCATTGTGACTCGAAGAAACCTGAGCCCCGAGAGAATTGACGAAGCACTTAGTTTGTTGTCAATGGAAAAGGTGGAGGTAAGAACCGTATCTTGGAATGATGAAACGCTGCTCGTCACTCACACCAATCCGCCTACAAGAATCATAACAAAGCTTGAGGAAATGGGGATAGCTGAAAGATTCGTTCTGCCGAGTCATACGGCGCAACTCGCCAGCAGAGAGTTCCGGAAGGAGAAGTCAGTGGTTAAGGTCGGTAACGCAGAGATTGGCGCGAGAAGAATCGTCATCATCGCCGGGCCGTGTTCCGTTGAGAGTTTGGACCAACTTCTAGAAGTCGCACGCGTCGCCAAACGAGCGGGCGCCTCACTACTGCGCGGTGGCGCTTTCAAACCTCGGACATCCCCGTACGAGTTCCAGGGACTTGGAGAACCGGGCTTGCGCATGCTTTCAGAGGTAGGCGAGGAAACCGGACTTTCGGTCGTTACAGAAGTGATGGAACCTGGTAGAGTCGAGCTAGTGGCCAAGTACGCTGATATGCTCCAGATCGGAGCGAGAAACGTGCAGAACTTCTCTTTGCTCAAGGCTGTCGGAAAATCAAAATTGCCAGTCCTCTTGAAGCGCGGAATGATGACTACTATCGACGAATGGTTACAGGCGGCCGAATACATCCTCTTGGAGGGTAACCCGAACGTTGCGCTCTGCGAACGAGGCATACGCACATTTGAAAAAGCAACCAGAAACACCTTGGACCTATCAGCCGTGGCTGTGCTGAGAAAGAAGACGCATCTTCCTGTGCTGGTTGACCCGAGCCACGCGACGGGAAGCAGAGATCTCGTGGCACCGATGGCAAGGGCGGCAGTCGCCGCGGGAGCTGACGGGCTGATGATTGAAACCCATCCAAACCCGGAGAAGGCTCTCTCTGATGCGAATCAGCAACTGGACCTAGAAGAGTTCCAAGCGCTGATGAGGGAACTTGAGCCTGTCGCTCAGGCCCTCGGTCGCATGATACGCTAGGTGGTTTCTGGGCTTGAGAAGAATCCCAGTATCGCTGGGAGCACGCTCGTACGAGATTATGATAGGACATGAGATCATAGCAAAGCTGGGAGAGGCGCTTAGAGAACTCGAACTCGGATCTAAGCAGATGATCGTAACCAGCAGAACAGTATGGGCTCTCTGGGGAAAGATCGTTCATGATTCACTGGAAGCAAGCGGATTCGATGTCTCAGTAACCCTAGTGAATGATGATGAAGAGGCTAAGTCACTTCAAACGCTGACAACGATTTTCGACGAGTTGTTGGAGAACGAGTTTGAGAGGAGCTCCGGAATAGTCGCTGTCGGGGGAGGCGTCGTCGGAGACGCAGCAGGATTTGCAGCAGCCACATACATGCGCGGAATACGATTCGTGCAAGTGCCCACAACTCTCCTGGCGCAGGTGGACAGCAGCATCGGAGGAAAGACTGGCGTCAACCATCCCAAGGCCAAGAATCTCATAGGAGCCTTTCATCAACCGAGGCTCGTGTGGACGGATGTCTCTACTCTGTCGACTATCCCGGAGAGGGAGCTCCGCTCTGGACTAGCTGAAATCATAAAGTACTCGATCATAGCAGACCCAGAACTTTTCAGATTGCTCACGGAAAACGTCCACTCTTTCTCCAGCATCTCAAGAGAGATTCTCATCGAGATCATTTGCCGATGCTGCTCCATCAAAGTTCGTATTGTTGAGGAAGATGAGAAAGACCAGGGTGTAAGATCAATACTGAACTACGGGCATACAATCGGACACGCCCTGGAATCTCTAACCGGCTATGCCCACTACACTCATGGAGAAGCCATAGCGATCGGAATGATGGCGGCCGCGCTAATTTCTCTCGAAATTGATGCCACAGATCACGATATGGTTCAATCCCAGGAGAGCATAATCAAACGTGCGGGACTTCCCACGACCGTACTCCAACCAATTGATCCGGTCGAAATTGTACGGCAACTCAACAAGGACAAGAAGAGACTTGGTGAGCAAGTCAGGTGGGTGTTGCCCCGAAGAGTAGGCGAGGTCTTCCTGACGGAAGACGTGCCATCAGATGTTGTTCTCAAAGTTCTCCATAACATGACAGGTTCACCTGAGGTTAAAGTCGGTTGCAGCTGAAAATCTGCGTTTCAGTGATGGAGAGAACCGTGCAAAGAACCCTCAGAGTCGTCAGGCAACTGGAACAACATGATCCAGATCTGTTTGAGATACGGCTCGACTTGATGAAAAGTACGTCATCGATCGGTCAGATAAGACGGACCACCGACCGGCCGATGATTGCCACCAACAGAAGCAGAAACGGAGGAGGCTTCTTTTCTGGAACAGAAGAAGCTAGAATGGAAACTTTGATTCGAGCAGTACAAGATGGCTTTGACTACGTCGATGTTGAGCTGAATACGAAGAACGTCAACAAGTTTGTTCGTCACTTGGAGCAAGGCGGAGCAAGAGCTATCGTCTCATACCACAACGAGAAGACTACTCCCGAACTACCTGCGCTTCAGTCCATTCTCAAGAGGGAGAAGGACGCGGGTGCAGATGTCTGCAAGATAGTCACCACTGCCAAGAGTTACGCGGACAACCTTCGTTGCCTAGCGTTCCTCAACAAGCACGCCAGAAAGACAAGGCTGGTCTGCTTCGCCATGGGAAGGCTGGGTGTCCCGTCGAGGATTCTTTCTCCGATATTCGGGGCTTACTTTACATTTGCTTCATCTGGCGTCGGCAAAGAGACTGCAGCAGGTCAGGTTCCAGTGAACAGCCTGAAAGATTTCTACAATGAGTTCGGAATAGCATGAATAATCTCTTGAACGCTTCGACGACAACAAAGAATTCGCCGAGCGTCAGCGGTTCAACCGGCGTTTGCGCAGTCATTGGTGATCCGATTGCACACACGCTCTCGCCTGTGATCCACAACGTTGCTTTCAGGTCGTTAAAGATGGACCTTGTCTATGTTCCCTTTCGGGTTCGGAGGAGTGAGCTTGGTGCGGCGATTGAAGGGTTCAGGTCTCTCGGAGTGTTAGGCATCAACATAACCATGCCCCACAAGTCGCGTGTTCTACGCTTCTTGGACAGGATCGACGATACTGCCCGAGAGATCGGAGCCGTGAACACAGTTGTCAGAAAGAGTACCAGACTCCACGGCTACAATACGGACGGAGAGGCAGCCGTGACAGCTCTCTTGCACCTCGGATCTTTGTCGGGCAGGAAAGCTTTGATTCTCGGCGCTGGAGGAGCCGCAAAGGCCATCGCTTATCAACTCTCCAAGACGGCGGATAGCATAGTCATCTTGAATCGTACTCGCTCGAATGGAGCACGTTTGGCATCCAAGATCACAAAGTGGAATGAAATTCCAAGCCGTTCATACGCCCTCAACAGAAGGAATCTTCGCAGAGAAGCGGGACGAGGAAATCTTCTGGTCAATACTCTGCCCGTTCATGTGTTTCCTCGCTTCGCCAAGATGCTGATACAAGAAGGACTGGCGGCGCGAGACATGTTAGTGATGGACGCTAACTACAAGCCTGAGAGCGACTTTCTTACCAAAGCAAGGCTCGCGGGAGCCAAGGCTATTGATGGTCTCGAGATGTTGATTGAACAGGCAGCTCTCTCCTTCAAGCTCTGGACTGGTCTAGATGCGCCGATCGATGTAATGCGCGAAGCAGCTGTTGAGGCGAGAGCAAGGCTATGAATGAACGTGGAGAAGCCGTAGCATATGGGGCTGTCACGATAGTTAATGCCCTTGCCACTGGAAAAGGAGCAGCCTTCGGCATCGACCTGTCGACGAAAGCCAGAGTGGAGCTGACGAATGAAGGAACCATTGAAACCACTATTCTCAACGAAAAAGGCGAGAATACGCTGCTCGTAGAGAAATGCGTTCGAGCAGTGTTCAACCGTTTTGGCGCTCGAACACTCGGCGCCAAAGTACAGACCGAATCGAACATACCGATCGCCAGAGGATTGAAGAGCAGTAGCGTAGCAGGCAACGCGGTAGTTCTCGCCACGCTCGCCGCGCTCGACAAGCGCATGGATCCTAATGCCATACTGAACCTTGTTGTTGATGCGAGCCTAGAAGCACAGGTCAGCGTAACAGGCGCTTTCGATGACGCTTTCGCCTCACTCTACGGGAACGTGGTTGTCACAGACAATAGGGCTCGCAAAGTGCTGCGAACATTCCCGGTCGAGGAATACTGTGTCTTGCTGCTCGTCCCGCCGGAGAAGATGTACACGATCGAAGTTGACATGGCAAGAATCAAGACAGTTGCGAGGCAAGTGGATGTCGTCCACAAGGAGGCATTCAATGGGAACTATTGGAGTGCAATGACACTGAATGGCCTGATCTATTCACAAGTCCTGAGACTCCCGGCAGATGTAATCATAGAAAGTTTGGAAGCAGGCGCTTTAGCCGCTGGCATCTCAGGAAAAGGTCCAGCCTACGCTTTTGTAGTTGAAGAAGAACTCAAAGACCCGGTTCTAAGTATCCTGAGAGAACACGAAGGCCAAGTCCTAGTTTCGAAGACAAGAAGACAGCCGTCACTGCCGATGCCGACTTTGGAACATAGAGGTTTTCCAGCCATTGAAGATGAAAGTACACCGCAGTAGCCTGAATGGCTCTTTGCAAGCGCCGCCATCCAAGAGTTACACTCAGAGGGCGCTGTTCTGTGCAGCATTGGTCGATGGTGAAAGCGAGATTCGCTCTCCTCTTTCATGCGACGATACACTCGCCAGCGCGCAAGCGCTCTCAAAGCTTGGCGTGACAACACTGTGGAATCATGGAAACGCGCATGTCAGCAGACTTGGAGAGTTGAAAAAGCCCTCGAGCGAAATCTTCTGTGGAGAGTCGGGAACGACGCTTCGATTCATGACAGCTGTATGTGCAACGACTCCTTACGATGCAGACATTTCGGGTGGACCTTCGCTGCTGAAAAGGCCCGTCGCGGACCTTGCACATGCCCTCCAAGAGCTCGGGGCAGACTGCAAATCAAATCAGGGATATCCTCCTGTACATGTGAAGGGCCCCATACAAGGTGGATCTGCCGAAGTTCCTGGAAATGTCAGTTCTCAGTATGTATCGGCACTCTTGCTGGCTGCTCCACTAGCTAAGATACCGGTGGAAGTCACTATACGTGGACGCTTAGAATCGAAACCCTATGTCAAGATGACGTTGGACATGCAACGCAAGTTTGCGGTTCAGGTTGATGCCACAGAAGACTTGACCAAATTCCATAGCGAGAGTCAGACGTACCGGCCTTCCGATGTCGAAATCGAAGGCGACTGGTCATCAACGGCTTTCTTGCTGGTTGCGGTAACGATCGCGGGCGAGCAGGTCAGGGTCGGCGGACTCACTCAAGAAACTCTTCAGGCTGATCAATATATGCTCCGTATCTTGAAGAGGATGAACGGACGAGTGAGTACCGATTCAAGTTCTGTTACAGTAGAGAAGTCGCGACTAGAGCCACTTGAAGTTAATGTCTCGGACAGCCCAGACCTCTTTCCAGCAATCTGTACGCTATGCGCAGTGACAGATGGTGTCAGTACGATCACTGGCATTCGAAGACTGAGGATAAAGGAATCGGATCGTGTTCTCGCAATGAGTAATGGATTGAAGCAGATGGGTATCGAGACTCGCGAGTCAGAGGATTCTCTGACTATCCGAGGCGGCAGACCGCGCAGCGTAATTATCGATCCGCATCGTGATCACAGGATAGCAATGGCGTTCGCTGCGCTCGGACTTTGCACGGATGAAGTCACGATAGTTGACGCTGAATGCGTAGGAAAATCATATCCATCTTTCTGGCGTGATCTTCGATCTCTGGGGGCGGATGTGACAGCGCATTGACTGGGAACTCTCTCGGAAACCGATTTGTGGTGACAAGTTTCGGCGAAAGCCATGGCCCAAGGGTTGGGATGGTCATTGATGGATGCCCCGCCGGGCTTGAGCTAACCACTGACGAGATTCAGCGTGAGTTGCGTAGAAGGCAACCTAGCGGTAACCTGTTCTCCACGGAAAGGCGAGAACCAGATCAAGTAGAGATCACGTCTGGAGTTTTCAACGATCGCACTACAGGAGCACCCATCCTACTTTCTGTGCCAAATCTGGACACACAGTCGGATGAATATGAAGAAAGGAAATACACGCCGAGGCCAGGACAGGCTGACCTAGTTGCCAGATTGAAATACGGCGGGTATGAAGACTATAGAGGCGGCGGCAGATTCTCAGCAAGAATCACTGTTGGTTTTGTGGCGGCCGGCGCTGTTGCGAAGAAACTCATCAACACGATTGGAATAGCAGTGTATGCTCATACCGTGGAAATCGCGGGGATCCGAGCAAGAAAAACCCCTTCTGAGCAGGAAGCAATACTGTCGCGCGGCAATGCACTAGGCTGTGCCGATGCTGAAGCCGCTAGCAAGATGACTGAGGCGATAGCCAATGCAAAAGAACTAGGAGACTCGGTCGGAGGTGTGATAGAGGCTGTTGCGACTGGGGCTCCTATCGGCCTTGGAGAGCCGGTTTTCGACAACCTCGACGGAGATCTGTGCAAAGCCTTCTTTGCAATTCCATCAGTGAAGGCTGTAGAATTTGGGGCCGGCTTCAGGTCGGCGAGGATGCGAGGCTCAGAGTACAATGATCCCTTGAATGTGCACGATGGAAAAATCCAGAGTGCCACGAACAACGCTGGAGGAATTACGGGGGGACTGAGTAACGGTCAACCCTTGGTATGCAGAATCGCGTTCAGACCACCATCGTCGATTGCGATTCCGCAGAGAACTGTTAACCTTCGGACACTTGAGGAGCAACCGCTGCTGATCAAAGGCAGATTCGATGCGTGCGTTGTTCCGAGAGCGATCCCCATTGTGGAAGCTATGATGGCATTAGTGCTCGCAGACCATTCGTTGAGAGCTGACCTGATCCCATCTGTACTGAAAAAAGGCTAACTGGACGACGCGCGCGGGTACGATCCTAGCACCTTCACAAATGTCGACTTCTCTTGCAGGTCCCTGAGCGCTTCTTGGCACGCCTTGTCTTGCAGGTGGCCTTGAAAGTCGACGAAGAAGTTGTATTGCCATGGCGTATCCTTCACAGGTCTCGATTCGATCTTCGTCAGGTTGATCCTCCGACTCGAAAGCGTCCTGAGGGCTCGGTACAACGAGCCTGGCTTGTGCTCAACCCCGAATATGATGGATGTTTTGTCATCTCGCGAGCGTGGTGCGATCTTTCTTCCGAGAATGAAGAACCTCGTGTAGTTGACACCGCTGTCTTCAATTCCCTCCGAAATGATCTGCATCGCATATAGCTGTGCAGCTCTTCTACTCGCGATCGCTGCGACCTTCGAAGATCGTATCGCCTTGACGAGTTTCACACTACCTGCTGTGTCGTAGGATGGTACAGCCTCCAGCCTGTGCGCTCGCAGATATTTCGCGCACTGGGCTAGAGCCTGTGGATGGGAGTAGACGGTCCTTATCTCGCTAAGCTTTGTTTCCGGCCTTGCAATGAGGCAGTGCCTCACCCTGACCTCTACTTCACCACAGACTCGCGATGTCGTCGTCGCCAGTAGATCATGAGTTTCATTGATGCTTCCTTCGTATGAGTTCTCCACAGGCACAACGCCAAAGGCAACCTGCTTCGTTTCTACGGCGTGGAAAACGTCTCGCAAGGATCTGCAAGGCTTCACCGCGACACGCTTTCCGAAGTACTTCTCGGACGCCTCGTGACTGTAGCTGCCTTTTTCGCCTTGGAAGGAAACTCGTACGCTTGGCCTAGTCAAGACGGTAGACCTCGAGTCGTCAGACCTTCTCCCTACTATTCTGATTCGATTGAAGCCGCCCCGCAAACTTTTTCGAACGCTTCTCCTGCGAGTGCGAATTCGGGATCCGAGGATAAGCGTTGTCGGATTCGCTGATAGTGGGCGATCAACTCCGCTCGATCATGCCTATTCACAGTTTCTGCAAGCAACCGAATAACCCGCTGCAGGTCACGCAAAATAACCCGAAACTCTTTGTTCATGATCTGGATGTCGGCTGTGGTCTCGGGCTCGCTTGCCACCGTTTCAGCCAGCAACATCTGCAGATTGAACGTTCTCCCTGCAAACTCTCTGAGTTTGGCAACACTTCTGCTTGAGACCGTCATCGCAAAGGCCATGTTGAGAAAATGTGGCAGGGCGAGCGTCAGAGCGGTTTGTCTGTCATGAACTTGCGGATCAGTCAAGAGAATGCGCGCGCCCTCTAGTATGCGTTTCACCTTGTTGGAGCCTCGTTGGCGCCCCCCTGTTCTAACGACAAGTACTTTCTTCTCACGAAGACCCGACGCGAGCGGACCGAACATGGGGTGAATGCTAGCAATCTGGACACCGTGTTTCTCGGCCAAACGAAGAGCAGGCATCACAGCAGACTTTACCGCGCAGATGTCAACCAGCAGGGCATTCTCCTTCAGGGCTGGGAGAACCTCATTGACGACATTCAAAACCACGTTCGCTGGAGTCGCAAGAATCACTATGTCACTCCCTTGCACAGCCTCAACATTGCTTGAGGTCCATCTCACCCGAATCTTCGAAGCAAGGAGTCTAGCTCTGCGTTGATCACGGTCCGAGACCGTCACAGAGTCTCCTCTGGATTTGAAGAAACGCGCGAACCACGAGCCCATTTCTCCCGCCCCGATGACAGCTACCTTCGCCACCTGGGATTCTGCTGAGCCTATGGGTCGCATCGACGTTTGAACTTCAACTGAGCCCTCGATGACTAGATTGGCGATTCGTCTAGCGAAGTCCTGGTCTATTCCAACGTCAATCGCAGAGGTGACGTAGTTCCCGATGACAGACTCCTCAGCAGCCGGATCGACTATTGGCATCTTTAACTCATGCTTCAACCTGCCCATCTTTCGAACAAGCCTGAACCTTCTCCCCAACAGACGAACCAGCTCAGAGTCAATATCGCGGATTCCGAGTCTTAGTCTCCTCAGAGTCTGTTCACTCACTTCTTACCAACTCTCAACCATTAGACTCAATGATCAAGCCAACCTCTGCCACAAAGCGTAACACATTGAGCACCATTTATCAACATCGCAACCGGAGTGACTTCTCTTGGGAGAAGAAAAACCGGCAAGCAGTTGGAGTGACACACAATTCACAATGAGCTTACGGACTTATGGGCATCACAATGTGATTCCAGTTCTCTCCAGGCGCCTCGCAGAGATTAGGTTCCGAAACGCGAAGTATGCAGGTAGGAACTGCGCGTTGAAAGATGAGAAGAACAACCGGTGTAGCAGGGTTACAATCGCTCTGAAGGAATCTACTCGCAGCGAACGCTATAGCTTGTCAAGTGTTACGATTCTCTTGGCTTTGAAGATCAGCTTTTCTTCTCCGCCTCCCGATTCGACAGTTCCGTAAGCCTCTATCTCCTTCCCGACGAGATTGGAGAGCACTTCTCTTCCCAATTCAAGAGCCACCTTGCCTTCCTTTAGCATACGTTCGCGAAATTCCTGCGTATCGATCGGTGTGAATTGCCTCGGGTTTTGATCGGCAAGAATTACGCTGGTTACTCCAGTTCCGTCATCGATCTTCAGTCGTCCGTTTAGAGTGATCTTGCCAGCCTTGTTGGATTTGCAGTGCTCGCAGACGAAATTCCCATCAGACACCGTCAGCGGTTCACCGCACGCCTCGCAGGAAACTGCCAGCTTGGGCCTATCAACAACATCCAGAACCAAACCCTTTATCCACGTAGTCAAGCCCGCTTCGAGTGAGATTACTTGTCGAATATCTTCCCAAGCTGGTCTATCAGTAGCCGCTTTGTCCACTGTTTCAATTTTGGTCAGGGGGATGGAGCTTAATTCCAGCTGACCGCTCAGACCAGGGCGCACTCTCAACCCGGTCAATCTCAATCGAGTTCCGGGACGCAGTTTCGTCGCGCCGATTGCCTGATCTCTCCAAAGGGTCACTTTCGCCGATCCCCCCCCCCCCGTAGGAGCAACTATTTCCACCGCTGACTTCTGTAATTCTCCAGATCTACCGAGTCCTAATCTAAGTTCGCCCAATCGTTCGCGAACGGATACGCCATCTACACGGATGGAATCACCTTCAGTAAGTTGATTCACCAGTTCCGCTTTATCGTCCCATAGGGAGAGGGAAGCAATTCCTGTTTCGTCTGCAACTAGAAGTGATGAAACGTTCACGCTTCCTCCCGTGGATCGTTTGACTTCTCGAGGTGCGCTTCTGGCCAAGACGGACAGAGAAAGATCTGCCGAACCAATTTGTGCTGTAAGGTCGGCGATTTTGTAGATTCTGGGCACGGGCATTCTCAGGTATTTGGGTGGCGTGGCCAAGATTGCGGCTTGGCTTCTTGCTTCAACATGCAATTCAGGTCTCGCGTTCGTGTCTAGTCTTGTTCTGGCGTTTACGATTTGGAGTATGTCCCCTTTCTTGATCTCTCGGAGCTCTTCCGCCCGCTCATTCCATGCCACAACCGTGATACTACCCGATTCATCAGCAATAACAGTTCGAAGAACACTCCCCAGTCGATCTTCCTTTGCGAACGAGTAGTGTCGTGCATCACCCTGGACTATGCCTACCGCGTTCACTTGATTCGTTTCGGGTGTGATTTTGCCAACAGGTATGAAGAGCTCCTCGAATTCCGGAAAATCAAAGTGCGGAATATCTGGTGGGTCGAACTCGATGCTGCTGCGATCACCAGCGTTGACCTCAGCATCTCCTGCCAAACCTTGTCGTGTGTAGGCGTGCCCGATTCTGATTATCTTGCCCTGGAGATTACCGCTTCTCGAAGCAGTGTCTGCATGCCTATCCCACAATGCGCAGCGAACTCGTCCAGTTCTGTCGACTAGGACGAGATTCATGACACGACCCGCCCCGTTTCGGATGCCGCGGAAGGCGAGCCGACAACGCGTCGTGTCCAAGAGACATTCGCGTGTCCTCGCCTAACCGCCTCTAATTCTCGCACTCACCAAACCCGCAGAATCTTGAACGCTCTGACTTACGGAATGAAATCAGCTGCGCTACCATTCGGTAGGAAAATTATTCAAGCAAACTCTACTATGTGTAGCTGAAATCATTATGGAACCTCAATATGAGAAGATTGGCCGCATCACCCATTTCTACACCAAACCCAGCGTGGCGGTCATTGAACTATCAGCTCCACTAAACAAGGGCGACAAGATTGTGATCAGAGGCAGCACAACAAACATTGAGCAAACAGTGGATTCCATGGAAATAGAGCACAAGCAAATCCCCAACGCCCAAGCCGGACAATCGATTGGAATGAAGGTTCTCGGCAGAGTACGCGAGAACGACATCGTCTACAGAGTGAAACCCACTGTATAGAGCTTAACGGGGGTCTAATGGTGCGGGCGACCAAATATGAAACATTGATCAACTTCACGGTGAGATGTGCTCGGGAGGAGGAACCTTAGCCTCGACTATAGGTCTTCCGTCGAAGTATGAGCATTTGATTCCATATTTTTGTGCGCATTCTAAACATCGGTTTGGTTCGCATAAAGATGTACTCAGGTATTTCTCGCCACCGTCAGGCGACATGACTACCATGACACCACGATCAATCTCCTTGGCTTTCTTGAAAGCGACATGAAATGCGGCACCAGAACTTGGTCCAACGAATATACCTTCACCAAGGGCTAGGAGTCTAGCTGACTCTTCCGCATCTTTCAATGTCACGTAATGTACTTCATCGACCTTCTCGAGTTCCCATATTCTTGGAACATACTGGGTGTTGAAGTTCTTCAGGCCTTGAATTGGAGTTGAGGGGTCCGGCGCCACAGCAATAATCTTTACGTCTGGATTGTACTTTTTGAGTTTCCTGGATACGCCAACAGCGGTTCCTGACGTCCCTAGTCCAGCAACGAAATGGGTGATCCTCCCGTCCGTGTCCCTCCAGATTTCCTCCGCCGTGGTCTCATAGTGCGCTAGCATGTTCCATTTGTTGTCAAATTGGTCGGGCATAAAGTACTTCTCCGGATACTTCTCCGCGAGTTCCCTAGCGTAGTCTTCAGCTCCATTCATGCCCTTTGCACCTTCAGTTAAGATGATCTTCGCGCCGAGCGCAATGAGGATCTGCCGTCTCTCCATGGTCATTGTCTCAGGCATGACGAGTTCACAGTTGTAGCCTTTGACTCTGCAAACAAGTGCCAACCCAATGCCTGTGTTGCCGCTTGTTGGTTCTATGACGATCTTTTGCTTGGTTAGCGAACCATCCTTTTCTGCGTATTCGATCATATACTTGGCAATTCGATCCTTCACTGAACCTGCCGCGTTGAATTTCTCTAGCTTCACGTAAATCTCCAGATTTTTGTTGGAGTTCAGCGAGTTAATTCGTACCATTGGAGTACTGCCGATCAAGTCGAGTATGCTGTCGTATATCAGACAAATCCACCCCTTGAACCAAACATATTCACCGAAGTTCCTCATATAAGCAAGCGTTACTTGCCGGAAGTCTTCTTTGTGTTCGAAGCACTTTCGTTTATGGCTGGTTTCAGTGTGTGTGGGTGTGGCCGCGCACACAGACACAAAAAACCTGCCAACTTGGATGACGTTCTGCCACTGGAACCGTGTAGGCTAAACACGCATAATTGAGGCTCGGCTCTCAGGCTTGATCTTTACCTTTGGTCCTGCGTGTGCGATTTCCGGTGGGCAATTTGTTTCGTATTTGTTGAAGTTGTCTGCAAAGCGCAACGCCAACTGACGGTACTTCTGCATGTAGGTTTCTTTACTCGGCCAGGACTCAGCTGGATTCAGGAGTTTGTCCGGCACTCCTTCGCAGGTTTTCGGAACTTGGAATTCGAAGACTTCATCTGCCCAATAATTCAGACCGCCGAGCTTGTCATTGTGAAGATTATGGCATTTTGGCGTTCCTTCCAGATATTGTGAGGTTTTCACACTCCTTGCGAAGTTACGACCGCAGCAGTGATTTCAACATCCGCCCAGCGTCTCTGGTTTCGCTATCACACGAGTCTAATGCGAGAATATGGTGAGCTCGAAGAATCTGTCGCGCGCTCTTTAGATCAGCTTGAGAAGGGCCCTTTGCCATAGTCAGGTGATTCTTGGTTGGCTACGACTTCTATGAGAGTCTCTGAACTCATAATTCCTTCGAGCTTGGTGGCCTGGGAAACTGAACTGAAGAGCTCCTTCACGTCCTTGCCTTCCAAGTAGGCAACGATATCGAATCTGCCGAAGACAGCGTAAGCATCGGTGACGAACTCTAGAGCTTTGAGTTGCTCTGCTAGACCCACGGCCTTCAGCACTCTGCCTCCACTTCTAAACAACATTACTGCTCTCATGATTCCTTATCATTCCTCCGCGGCAACCAATGTCTCAGTAGTCACAACATCGGGAAGGTTCCCTATCTCGGTCCCGAGAGCGGTGAGTGCTCTCATGTCCTTCACCTCAATCCTTGCCACAACATCCGCACCGCCCATGACCGCAAACGCAGACTTGATCCCTTCCAAGGAAGCTATTCTCTTGGCCACTTGGTAGTGTTGTCCGGGTCGAACTCTAATCAAAACACAAGCTTTCACAGTGATGTCTCTACTGGTCATCCTTTTTCCTCTCCTATTACGTGTTACGTGTGTAAGGATTTTAACTCTTTCATCAATAGGTCTAAGTTTGTCTTCCCAAAATGTTACAGATCGTCATGCGTTCCTCCATTGACAGTTCTGAGATAGCTTGGCCGCGGTATTCGATAACAGATCCTGTGCCACCAGCTGTGCCAATGCGGCCAATTATCGAAAGGACGATGTCCTTTGCGCTTACTCCTCGAGCGCGACTCCCGTCTACGCGAATCTCAAGCGTCTTCGGTTTCTGCAGCCAAAGGCATTGTGTGGCCAGCACATGCTCAACTTCGCTCGTCCCTATCCCGAGAGCAAAAGCCCCAAACGCGCCATGTGTTGATGTGTGGCTGTCGCCGCAAACGATTGTGGTGCCGGGCAGTGTGAGGCCAAGCTCGGGGCCTATCACATGGACAATGCCCTGATGAGGGCTTTTCAAATCAAAGTAGGTGATCCCGAACTCTCTGCAATTCCGGCCTAGAACCTCCACCTGTTTGGCTGAAATCGGGTCCTGAATGGGTAGCAAGCGGGCGGTCGTTGGAACATTGTGATCTGCGGTCGCGAAAGTCAGATCCGGTCGCCTCACATGTCTTCCTGCCATGCGAAGGCCTTCGAAGGCTTGCGGCGACGTCACCTCATGGATCAGGTGTCTGTCAATCCAAATCAAGCTGGGTCGGTCGGTCTCTTCGTGAACAGTATGGCTCTCCCAGATCTTTTCGAAAAGTGTCCGGTGAGCCATTATGGGTCAACTGAAGATGAAATTATGCATTTCAGGTTAGAAAAGTTGGCGCTGTAATGAATCTGAACAAGCTGGTCTCTCTCCTATCGAGGACTCTTGCACCCACAACACTATGAATTCTAGACACGCACGATCTACCTCACGAACGAAGCATACTTGCCATCACGTTCTACAACGCTTAGTCTGACTCCGAAAGCACGCGTGAGATCTTGACTTGTCAGAACCTGCCTCTTCGGGCCCGCGCTCAGGACACGTCCGTCTCTTATTATAAAGACGTGTGTAATGGTAGGCACAATTTCTTCAATTCGATGGGTGGCGAAGATCATCGTTGGTCCTCGCTTCTTCCTCCCGAGCTTCTGAAGTAGGACAAGAAATCGTTCTCGAGCCCCCAGGTCCAGCTTACTGCACGGTTCGTCGAGGGTCAGGAGTTTTGGAGAACTCATGAGTGCGCGGGCGATGATTATTCTTTGTTTCTCGCCGTCAGACAAAGTTCCGTAGCGGCTTTCTGAATGCTCGCTGCAGCCAACGAATTTCAGTAATGATCTGGCTTTCTTGGCGTGAGCTATTGTTGGGGTTTCAAATAGGCCAATGCTCGAGAAGTAGCCGCTCATGACCACGTCTAAGACCATAAGTTCGCCTGGGATTTTCTCTGAGATGAAGGAGCTTACGAACCCTATGCTCTTCCTGAGCTCCCTTAGATCAAAGCTCCCGAAGGACTTTCCGAGCACCGATGTCCTGCCCGAGCTGGGCCAGACATACCCATTTATGAGCCGCAGAAGAGTGGTTTTCACTGAACCATTTGGTCCAACGAGAGCCCAGTGCTGTCCCTCCAGTATAACCCATGAAATGTGTCTCAGGATTTCCCTTTTGCCTCGCACAACGGAGGCATCACGTAGGTCCAGCACGTTCATTTCATCAGCCTACTTGGAAAGTCACGTAACTTGGGACTATGATCCTCCGTAAGGGAACGCGGTTAGACTTATATCGTGCCCGATGTGTATGCGTTCGATTCATCGGGCGGAATTGCCACTCAACCACAACTCTTGAGGCAACTGTATGGATTCATCTGAGTTTCTGGCTGTTTCGGTCATTCTTCTTCCACTCGTTATTCAGTAGCCCAGTCGAAGCGGTCTTCGGATCGAAGTGCTGGGCAGTTTAGGTTGATGGAGAACGCATTCCATGTTTCAAGCCCCTGCAGAATACGTCTGGATGAATGGAGAAATCGTACCTTGGGACAAGGCCACGGTGCACGTTTTCACTCACGCGCTGCATTATGGGACAGGTGTCTTCGAGGGGATAAGAGCATACAAGGCTGGAGATAAGGTTCTCGTCTTCCGCCTCGACGACCACCTCAGACGAATGTTCGATTCGGCAAAGATCTATGGTTTCGACATGCCTTACGACAAGGAAGCAATACACAACGCCGTCTTGGAGTTGATCAGGAAGAACCGCTTTCATTCCTCGTTGTACATCAGACCAATTGCCTTCAAAGGCGTAGGCGGCATAAATCTCGACGCTAGAGCAATCCCGACCTCAGTGAGCATAATCGCTTTACCATACGAGAAATATTTCGACCCAAGCAAACGAGGTCTCGACATATGCGTGTCGACTTGGCGACGGCTTGGTGATCCAGCCGTCCCGGCGATGGCGAAGGCATGTGGCCATTATATCAACTCAGTGCTCGCTAGGACTGAAGCGGCTAAAGCGGGATTCGACGAAGCCCTATTCCTTGACAACAATGGGAACATTTCCGAAGGCACAGGGGAGAACATCTTCATAGTAAGGGACGGGCGAATATCGACTCCAACGATCGCATCCAACATTCTGAACGGCATCACTCGTGAAACCGTAATCAACCTCATCAACGATCAAAACATGGATTTCAGCGAACGCTCGATAGCCAGAGGAGAGCTGTACACGTGTCAAGAAGCGTTCTTCACTGGAACTGCTGCAGAGGTAGCTCCTATACTCAGTATCGATCGTAAACCGGTGGGGAAAGGCGAGCCTGGACCTGTAACCATGGAATTGCAGAGAGAATACGGTAAAGTCGTGACAGGCGCGAATGCAAAGTACTCGGAATATCTAACGGCCGTCTACACTACCGGCCGATCACCTCTTGCACGAGTCTAATGCGAGAATATTGCGCTCGTTCGAGAAATCAATCTGTCGCGCGCTCTTCAGATCAGCTTGTCTCTGCTGGTCATCGTTTGCACCATTGCAATTCCTTTTTCCTCTATGACTTGCGTAAGGATTCTAGTTCTCTCACCAATAGGTCTAATTTGTCTTCCTAAAATCAGAAGATGGAATCCACACTATCTGAATGCAGTGTGGGTAGTCGGGCGCTGATATTCCTATCAGCATATTTCGTGCCGGATAATATTCTAAATAGAATAGCGTAAATAGCGCCGCTCCGGCCGTTCAGGTTTCAATGGGTTGTGTAGGGTGTCGAACGAATCCACTGAGTCTCTTCGAACGTACGAAGTGATCAACGAGAATATCAGTCGAGGTGACGCAGTCGTAGTGACTGCGGAGGAATTCGCTGAGTATGCTCAAACTCATGGCGTGAGAGCTGCTGCCAAGGAAATTGACGTAGTGCCAACGGGCACTTTCGGTGCAATGTGTAGTTCAGGCGCTTTTCTCAACTTCGGCCATTCTGAGCCGCCCATCAAGATGTCCAGCTGCTGGCTGAATGATGTTCCGGCGTACAAGGGGATCGCGGCTGTGGACGCATACATCGGAGCCACTGCTGTAAGTGAAACCCAGGGTTTCGACCACGGAGGTGGTCATGTTATTGAGGATCTCGTGAACGGGAAAGATGTTGAACTTCGAGCCGAAGGTTATGGAACCGACTGTTATCCCAGATTGTCTTTGAAGACAACCATACGCCTTGACGATTTGAACCAGGCGATCCTCCTCAACCCTCGTAATGCATATCAACATTACAATGCTGCCACGAACAGTACGGATAGGCTCCTTTACACATACATGGGGACACTGCTTCCGCGCTTCGGAAACGTGACATATTGCGGAGCCGGAGAACTCAGCCCATTGTCCAAGGATAGCGGTTACGAGACAATTGGTATAGGGACGGAGTGGGGCTAGGAGGAGGGGGGAGGAGTGGGCTACGTTGTAGGCGAAGGTACGCAACACGCTCCTCAGAAACAGTTTGGAACGCTCATGCTTCGAGGCGATCTGAAACAGATGAAACCACGTTACCTGAGAGGGGCAACAATTCACGGCTACGGAACAACGCTATACGTTGGAGTAGGTATCTCGATTCCGATACTGAACTACAACGTGGCGAAAACAGCTGCGGCATCAGACGCAGAAATCTTCACAGACATCCTGGATTATGGAGTTCCATCAAGAGAACGACCGGTCGTTTCGCACGTTTCCTATGAGAACTTGAAATCCGGACAAGTGTCGACCCCTCATCGATGGTGCGTATTGTATCGCTCTTTACTCTCTTGCGAAGGCACAAATTCGTTCAGTGCTTTCACTTCTGGAGTGGTGCAGGCCCTATATTCAATAGCCCTGACCATTGCCCAGGCAAGTTCCATGCTTGTGATTACTGGAATGTTTGATTCGACGGCCAACCTGCGTATTGTATATTCATCTTGAAGAACTTCGCTTTCTTGTTGAGACTCAGAAGCTACGGGAATATTGATGACTAGGTCAATCTTGTTTTCGAGTAGGAAATCTCTGATGTTGGGCCTATTCTCAGGCTCGCTGACCTTGTGTAGAACTTCAGCATGCATGCCCGGAACCAATCGGAGGCTTTCGGAGGTATTGTCAGTCGCATAAATCCTCATACCAATCTGTTGGAGTCGTTTGGCTAGCGGTATGATTCGTTGCTTGTACTCTTTTCCGGCTACCGTCAACAGGACCGCGCCGTCTACAGCGGGAATTCTGATCTCTGCCGCCTCAAGGGCTTTCGTCAATGCGTCGGCTAGATTGTCTCCCAGACACGCAACTTCTCCCGTGCTTACCATCTCGACACCTAGCACTGGGTCAGCGCCCTTGAGTCGGACGAAACTGAACTGAGGAACCTTGACCCCCACGTGTGGAATAGCGAAGCTCATGGGCTTATCCTCTGGAGGAAGCTTTCCTTCGACCACGACGTGCGCGGCCAGCTCCATGAGGTTTGTTCCCCAGGTCTTGCTCACGAATGGCATCGTTCTTGAGGCTCGTAGGTTGCATTCGATGACCATGGCCTTCTCTCCGCTGACTAGGTACTGGATGTTGAAGGGACCACGGATTCCTAATGCTAGAGCGATTCTACGCGAATTGTAGTCGATTGTCTTGATGGTAGACTGTTTCAGAGTCTGCGGGGGAATAGTCATGCACGCGTCTCCGCTGTGAATACCTGCCTTTTCTATGTGTTCGATGATTGCTCCAATGATCACTCGCTCTCCGTCACATACGCCGTCCACATCAACTTCCTTCGCGTTTCTCACGAACTTGGAGATTACGACGGGATGTTCCCGCGAAACCGATACTGCCAGATCGAGATGGGCGTCAAGCTCGGACTCGTTGTAAGCTACTCGCATAGCGGAACCCGAAAGAACATAACTTGGTCTAATTAGAACGGGATATTCGATCTGCTTGGCAAAAAGTCTCGCTTCTCCTTTGCTTGTTAGCGCACTCCACTTAGGTTGAGCTATCCCTAGGCCATCAAGAAGAGCACTGAACTTGGCACGGTCTTCGGCCACATCGATGCTTTCGCTCGAAGTTCCCAGAAGCACGGCTCCAGCTCTTGTGAGGCTGTGCGCCAGATTGTTCGGTATCTGGCCGCCAACATTCACAAGGATTCCCATGGGCTGCTCCTTTTCGTAGATGTCCATGATTCGCTCGGCGGTCAACTCCTCGAAGTACAGCTTGTCAGAAGAGTCATAGTCCGTGGAAACAGTCTCTGGATTGTAATTGATCATTATCGCGTCCTCGATTCCACACTCCTTTAGAAACCGAACAGTGTTGACAGCACACCAATCAAACTCGACGCTGGAACCTATTCGAAAAACGCCTGATCCAAGCACTATTACCTTCCTTCCGGATTCGAATACAATGTCGTCGTCCTCGCCACCATAGGTCAAGTAGAGGTAGTTGGTTTGCGCCGGCCATTCGGCTGCCATTGTGTCTATCTGCTTGACTACCGGTATGAGCCCCCATTTCTTGCGAAGATCACGAACATCCTGCGTTGTTGTGGATACGGAGGCAGCAATTTGTGAGTCTGAAAAGCCCAAGCGCTTAGCCTGTGCAAGCAGTTCTTTAGGTAGCGAGTTAAGGCTAAAGAACCCTAGCTCTCGCTTCATCTCAACTATGTTCTTGAGTTTTTCGAGAAACCAAGGGTCGATGCCCGTTAGTGAAGATATTTCGTCGATTTCGAATTCAGTCTCTAACGCATGAGCGATATCGAACAGCCGCGTATCTGTCGGATGACTGAGGGCACGTACGATTGTTTCACGGCTTTCTGAGGTTTGTTCAATCTCGAGGAATCCTTCTCTTCCGTTGTCGAGCATGCGTACAGCTTTTTGCAGTGCTTCCTCAAAGCATCGGCCGATGGCCATGACCTCGCCTGTGGACTTCATTCCGGGGCCGAGGTGTGGGTCGACGTTTCGAAACTTTTGGAAATCCCATCGGGGGATCTTGACCACGACGTAATCCAATGCGGGCTCGAAGAAGGCACAGGTCGCCCCGGTGACCTTGTTCCTCAGCTCGGGCAAGAGGAAGCCAACGGCGAGTTTTGCTGCGACATAGGCCAGAGAATACCCGGTCGCTTTGCTTGCAAGTGCTGAACTCCTAGACATCCGAGCGTTGACCTCGATTGCCCGATACTGGCTACTCTTGGGGTCCAAGGCCCATTGGATATTGCACTCCCCAACAATTCCGAGCGTCTGCACCACTCGAATCGACTCTGAGCGCAGCAGATGGTACTCCTCGTTTGACAGCGTCTGTGATGGTGCCACGACAATCGAATCGCCTGTGTGTATGCCCATGGGGTCGAAGTTCTCCATGTTGCAGATGGTCAGACAGTTGTTGGCGCTATCCCGCATGACCTCGTATTCGATCTCCTTCCAGCCGCCAAGATACTCTTCGATGAGGACCTGGTCGATCGGGCTTTGCGTAATACTCTCACGGGCCGCAAGTCTCAGCTGCTCGCTATTGTGGGCAACTCCAGAACCCTTTCCGCCAAGAGTATAGGCAGCCCTCACTATGACGGGGTAGGCGATTTCGTCAGCGACACCAAGTGCGTCATCAACGGAATTCGCCGTCGCGCCCTGCGGGACAGGGACTCCTGCCTGTTTCATGGCTGAGCGAAAGAGTGCCCGATCTTCTGTGATCTCGATGGCCCTGGCCGGTGTCCCAAGGATCTTGACGCGAAGTTCCTCGAGTCTTCCAGCTTTGGCAAGCTGTATGCCGCAGTTCAGTGCAGTTTGGCCGCCGAAACCCAGAATTATTCCGTCGGGTTCCTCGCGCCGAATGACTTCCGTTACATACTCGGGTGTTACAGGTAGCAAATAGACCTGTCCGGCCAGTTGAGGATCGGTTTGAATTGTAGCGATGTTAGGGTTGACGATAACCGTTTCCACACCCTCCTCCCGTAGTGCCTTCAAGCACTGAGAGCCTGAGTAATCGAATTCTGCGGCTTCGCCGATCTTGATTGCTCCGCTACCGAGAATCAGCACTTTTCGTATCCACGGTAACTTGGGCAAATTCGTCACTTCACCTCTTTGGCGAATTCGTCGAACAGAAACTCTGTATCCATAGGCCCGGGAGTTGCCTCCGGATGCCATTGGACCCCGAAAACAGGTTTGTGGGGAAACTTGAAACCCTCCACTGTTTGGTCATTTGCGTTCAAGAACCAGAGCTTCATGCCCGAGCTCTCAAGTGAACGCCTGTCAACCGCGTACCCATGATTCTGCGTGGTCACATAGGCGCGACCGTTTTCGCAGTCAACCACTGGTTGGTTCTGTGAACGGTGACCGTACTTCATCTTGAAGGTCTTCGCTCCCGCTGCCAGCGCTAGAATTTGAATTCCCAGGCAGATGCCCATTATGGGAAGCCCCGTCTGAAGAAGAGCTCTGGTTGACTCGATAGTTGCGGTGCAAATACTGGGGTCTCCAGGTCCGTTGCTTAGCACGATTCCTTTCGGCTTGTATGAGAGAATCTCATCCGCCGGTGTGTCATGTGGGACGCGAATCACCGTCAGATCGCATTTGCGCAGATTGCGTATGATGCTGTGCTTGACACCGCAGTCGACTAGCACGACCCGTGGACCATTCTCAGGACCATATAGGATGGGACTGCGAGTAGATACTTCTGCGACAAGGTTGCGCCTATTTGGATCCTCAATACGGCCAACTTTCAAACTCGACTCATCCGCCAGGGCGACGCCTGCATCAGGGAAGCATAGAGTTCCAGGCAAGACACCATAGGAGCGCAGTAGCCTCGTCAGTCGTCGGGTGTCGACACCACCGAGGCCCGGGACTCCCTCGGCGCTTAGCCACTCGTCCAAACTCTTTGTGGAAGTCCAATGGCTGGGGCGCTCACAAAGTTCATGAACGATAAGACCTCGTACACGAATCGCGTCGGACTCAAAATGGCACAGAGTCTGAAACTCATCTAATTCATTGGATGGCACTCCATAGTTTCCGACCAACGGATAGGTCAAGGCGAGTACTTGCCCTTGGTACGAGGGATCCGTGAGCGCCTCAGGATAGCCTACCATCGAAGTTGAGAAGACCACTTCACCTGAGGTTTCGATTCTTCTTCCAAACTGGTAACCTTGAAAGACCGAACCATCCTGAAGAACTAGGAACCCCGGTTGTCGATCTTTTGGGAGCTTAGCTTGCGTATGAGGTGAGAGCATCTCCAAAATCGATTGATCGTCTCCGTCTTGGATGTTGGATTCGAGATTCGACCGAGCTAGGAAGTTCGTACTTAAGAATGTAATTGTGCAACAAATGGGCTACGACCCACCGAGGATTTACAGTGGGTTCCTCCGGACCCACTGAAGCCGAGCCTTCCAAGGATTTTCGAGCTGTATCATACGTTCCATGTCAAAGCATTTTACTTTGAGAACTGGTTCAGATGCTCATATGTTTGAGAAGCGTTTCTTGGAGGCGTTGCCAATCTCTGTACGAAAACGACCAACTCCCATTCAGGAGATCTGGGACTTGGCTGAGGCTCTGATGCAGCGAAAGATTATGCGAGTCGCCAAGGGCGAGTTGAGCGAAGCGGAACTATTAGCCGTAGAGAACATTCTAGATCAGCGAAATTGGAAATTAGAGACACATGACAACCAAGAAGACACTGAGATTCTCTATTTGAGAGCGTTCAACTGGATAGTCGCGGACGAAAAAAGCAAGTATAACATGCCACTCTTCCCTTGATGCTTTACTCAAGGGAAATTTGGGTCTCCATCACACGACATTTTGCATTCGTCGTAGAGTAACGTGTTGTCCCCACAAAGTTACACCACCCACCCCCCTGCCTCCAAAAAATTGGTGCGGGGGAGGGGATTTGAACCCCTGAACCCCTACGGGACGAGGTCTCCTAACATCCGTCTCTGATGTTCCTGAGCTTCACGTACGCATGGTTCCTGATGCGTCTCGCGCCTTTGACCTGGCTTCGCCCCCTCACATTGAGGGATTGGCGCTGGGGGGATAGACGCTTGCGCGTTGCCTACCCCCGCTTAAGCCAGGAGCCTACCCCGCACGCGAAGATCCC
>Ga0315280_10002724_pt1 | contig 28208 bp, 37 predicted proteins | sample YL17G06_40_MG_FD_203697 | JGI IMG/M metagenome (GOLD analysis project Ga0315280, IMG submission 203697) | Sediment microbial communities from Yellowstone Lake, YNP, Wyoming, USA - YL17G06_40 | ecosystem: Environmental > Aquatic > Freshwater > Lake > Sediment | place: USA: Wyoming | collected... | reverse complement strand
CTCGGCTACGGTGGTGCCGCGGATGATCCTCTTGATCCCCGGTATGCCGATGGCGCTCATGCTGAACTCATCAAGCCCCAAGCCCAGCAGGATGGCCGTGGCTCTAGGGTCGCCGGCCATCTCGCCGCACATGCCCACGGGAATGCCCTGGCGGTGGGCATTTTCAATCACCAGACGGATGAGGCGCAGCACGCCGAGATGAAACGGCTCGTAGAGGTAGGCGATCCTTTCGTTCTCCCGGTCCACGGCGATGGTGTACTGGATCAGATCGTTGGTCCCGATCGAAAAAAAGTTCACGTATCGGGCCAGGATATCGGAGGTGAAGGCCGCGGAGGGCACCTCGATCATGATCCCGACGGGCACCTCCGCCTTGAAGGCCAGGCCCTCTGCCTTCAATCCGTCCTTTACCTGCTCCAAGATCTCCATGACCTGGTTCAGCTCTTCGATGCCGGAGATCATGGGAAACATGATTTTCAGGTTGCCGTACATGGAAGCTCGCAGCAGGGCGCGAAGTTGGATGCGAAAAATGTCCGGACGGGATAGGCAGAAGCGGACGGCCCGCCAGCCCAGGATGGGATTGACCTCCCCTCCGGGCCTCACCCCGGGAATGATTTTATCGCCTCCCAGGTCGAGGGTGCGGATAGTCACGCTTTTGGGCTTCATGGACTCCAGCACTCTCCTGTAGGCCGCCATTTGCTCCTCTTCCGTGGGAAAGCGGTTCGGCAGGATGTAGAGGAACTCGGAGCGGTACAGTCCAATCCCGTCCGCCCCGTGGGCCTGAACCGAGCCAACCTCATCCGGCACTTCGATGTTCGCCTCCAGCAGCAGGCGCTTGCCGTCCTTCGTCTCGGCCTGAAGCTCGCTCAGGTCGAGCAGCTGGAGCTCACTCCTCTGCCAGGCTTCACGGCTGCTCAGGTATTTCTTCCGCGTGGCTTTGTCCGGGTTGATGATCACGATCCCCTCGTTCCCGTCGACGATGAGCTGGTCCCCCGTCTGGGCGGAAGCGGAGATCGTGGAAAGGCCGAGAACCGCGGGAATGGCGAAGGAGCGGGCCAGGATCGCCGTATGGGAAGTCTTGCCCCCCATATCCATGGCGATGGCCAGCACCAGGGACTTGTTCACGGAGATGGCGTCGGAAGGCATCAGGTTGTGGGCAACCAGAATGACCTCTTCCGCCAGGTTGGCCAGGGAGACTTTCTTCTGGTGCAGGAGATGCCTCAGGATCCGACGCGCCATATCGTGGATGTCGACGCTTCTCTCGCGCAGGTAGTCGTCGTCGAGGGTATCCAGCTTCTCGGTCATCTTTTTGATCACCTGCCCCAGCGCCCACTCGACGTTCTTCTTCTGCACCCTGAGCTGGTCTCGGACTTGACTGGTCAATTCCGGGTCTTTCAGCATCAACAGATAGGAGTCCAGGTACTTCCGCTCCGTCTCCCCCATTTGAGAGCCGGAATGGTCCTTCAGGTGCAGAATCTCCTGCGCGGACTTTTCCACCGCCGCCAGGAAGCGGTCGTGCTCATAGGCCACCTGGCCGGAGGAGATGTTGTACTGGGGAATTGTAACTCTATCTTCCGTGTAGACGAAGGCCCGCCCCATGGCAATACCCGGCGAGACCATGATGCCCTTAACGATTTGCATCTAGGCTGAATATATGTTCTTTTTCGAGGGCTGTCAAATCAAATGCCGGCGGATTGCTGCCGATGATAGAAGAGGAATGGCGAAAAAGAAAAGTCGGCTCGGCTGCCTGTTCTACCTGGCCCTGGTGCTCCTGGCGCTGGTGATCTTTTTGTTCAACCAGAAGAACGTTCAGGAGGTCATGGAGCGCACGGGATTTTGGCAGCTCTTCCAAAAACAGCCCCAATCCCCTCCCCGGGTCGTGATAAGCCCCCTGAACGGCCAGCCGAAACAGGAAAAGCCTCCGCAAAAGCAGAAGGACGAGAAAGAGGTCATCATCACCGTGCAAAAGGATCAGCAGGCCGAGGAGAGGCAGAAGCAGGAGAAGCCGCAGCCGAAGGAAAGGAAGGCCCGCCTGTTCTTCGTGCAGGTCGCCGAGGACGGTAAAATCAGCCTCAAAGGCACGGTGCGCACGGTGCAATACTCGGATGCCCCGCTCAAATCCACCCTGGAAGCGCTCATGAAGGGTCCGACGCCGGCGGAGCTAAACCAGGGACTGATCACTCTGATCCCCGCCGAGAGCAGGATCTACGCCATCCGCATCCAGGGTGATACCGCGACCCTCGATTTCAACGAAGCCTTCCGTTTCAACTCCCTGGGCCGGGAGGGGCTGACCGCCCAGCTGAAGCAGGTCGTGTACGCGGTTACCGAGTTCTCAAACCTGCAGAAGGTGCAAATCCTGATCGAGGGCAAGAGCCTTGCCTACCTCGGCCCGGAGGGCGTTTTCATCGGCAAGCCCCTCTCAAGGGCGAGCTTCACCAATTAGGGCCGCCAGCTCCGCCTTCACGGCCTGTTTCTCCTTGCGCTGTTCCCGCGTCATCAGGAAAAAAAACTCGAGATTCCCCTTGCGGCCCCTCAAGGGCGATAAGGCGCACCCGCTCACAAAGGCGCCCTCCAGCCATAGGTCATCGATCAAGGCCTCGAGGATGACCGCGTGGCGCCTGCCTTCGCGCACCACTCCCCTGAAATCTGACTCCGGCGGCCGCCACTCGAACTGGGGTTTGATCAGCGCCAGCAGCCAGCCTAGAGTCGTGTTTTTCACCAGGTGAGAAGCCGCGCGGCGAATGGAGCGGAAAGAAAGGTCCGCCACCGCGGCCTCTGGGGGAGGATCGAGGAGGTTGGGAACGACGGACATGATGTTCGTGCCCTCCCTGGCCACCACTCTGGGATCCATCCGCAGGCGGTAGCTCAGCAGGCCGCGACCCACATCCACCGCGTAGACCAGCCGCGCGCCCCTCTGCAGCAGACAGTCGGTAAACCCTCCCGTCGAGGACCCCGCGTCGATGAAGACCAGGCCTTGCGCCTGCAGGCGCAAGGCCTCCAGGGCCGCTTCCAGCTTCTCCCCGCCCCGGGAGACGAACTTCGCCCGGCCGATGAACGCCAGGCTGCTGGAGCTCGAGACACGGGCCCCGGGATCCCTCAGCTTCTCTCCGTTTACTGCGATCTCACCGCAGAGGATCCGCGCGTAGAGCTCCTTGGCTTCGATATCCGGATGCCGCTTTTTTAGCAGCTCGAAAACTGTAAGCTTCCGCCCGGCCATCAAGCCTGAAGCGCCAAGAACTCATGCCGGAGCCGCTCGATGGCCACGGTCTTCCCCGTGCCAGGATCGATCTCCAACAGCACCCCCATCATGACCGGGGGGGCTTCCTTAACCTCCATCTTGAAGGGGATCTGCATCAAGCCGCGGTTGATCGAGGACTCCTGGTTCATGCCGATTACGCTGTCCATCGGCCCGGTCATGCCGACATCGGTGATATAACCGGTGCCGCCCTTCAGGATCCGTTCATCGGCGGTCTGCACATGGGTATGGGTTCCCACCAGGGCGGAGATCTGTCCATCCAGGTACATGGCGAGGGCCTCTTTTTCCTCTGGAACTTCGGCGTGGAAATCCACCACGATGCACTGGGCTTTGCCTTTCAGGCGGCGCACCGTCTCCTTGCCCACGGTGAAAGGACAGCGCAGGTCGGCGAGCTGGACCCTGCCTTCCAGGTTGAGGACCGCCACCTGGATCTCTCGCCTGCCTACCAGGCACAGGCCCTTGCCCGCCACGCCCAGAGGGTAATTCTCGGGCCTGAGCAGCCTGTCCTCGCTTTCCAGCAGGGGGAGGATCTCCCGCCGCTGCCAGATATGGTTTCCCGAGGTGATAACATCGACTCCGGATTTGAAGAAGCTCGCCACCAGCTCCGGGGTCATGCCGAAGCCGTCGGCTGCGTTCTCGCCGTTGGCGATGACGAGGTCGCAATGGGTCTTTTTGACGATCGAGGGCAGACCCATAAACAAGGCCCTGCAACCCGGCTGTCCCACCACGTCACCGAGAAGCAGAACCTTCAACGTCTTGGACAAAGGTCTTCCTGCACTTCCTAACGGGCGTACTCTACGATCCGCGTTTCCCTGATAATGGTCACCTTGATCCTGCCCGGATACTTCAGCTCGGCCTCGATCTTCTTGGCGATGTTCTTGGCCAGGCCCTTGGCTTCCTCGTCGCTCACCTCATCGGTGTTGACCATGATGCGCAGCTCGCGACCCGCCTGGATGGCGAAGGATTTTTCCACCCCCGGGAAGCCCTGGGAGATCTTCTCCAGATTTTCCAGGCGCTTGAGATAGTTCTCCAGGGTTTCCCTGCGCGCTCCGGGCCTGGAGGCCGAGATGGCGTCGGCAATCTGGACGATGACGGCCTCCAGGCTGGTCGGTTCCACATCGTTGTGATGGGAGCCGATGGCGTTGACGATCCTGGGATCCTCTCCGATTTTCCGCCCCAGCTCCATGCCCATCTCGGCGTGATTGCTCTCGCCGTCGGCTTCCACACCCTTGCCCAGATCGTGGAGCAGGGCGGCCCGCTTGGTGATCTCCACATCCGCCCCCAGCTCGCTGGCCAGGCTGCCCGCGATGATGGCTACTTCCTTCGAATGGGCCAGCACATTCTGCCCGTAGCTGGTGCGGAAATGCAGTCGGCCCAGGGCGCGAATGCCCTCGGGGCTCATGTTGTGGATGCCCAGCTCGAAGAGGGCTTTCTCGCCCTCCTCATAGATTCTCTGGCTGACATCCTTGGTTACCTTCTGGACGATTTCCTCGATCCGGGCGGGATGGATACGCCCGTCCGAAATCAGGCACTCCAGGGAGATGCGGGCGATCTCCTTGCGGATGGGATCGAAACAGGATATCACTACCGCTTCCGGCGTGTCGTCGATGATTACGTCCACCCCGGTCAAGGTCTCCAGGGTGCGGATGTTCCTCCCTTCCCGGCCGATGATCCTTCCCTTCATCTCATCGTTGGGAAGGCTCACCGTCGTGACGCTTACCTCGGAGGTGACATCCGTGGCGATCCTTTGGATGGTTTGCACGATGATGTCACGGGCTTTCTTTTCCGCCGTGACCTGGGCTTCCTGCTCTATGAGGTTGATTTTCACCTGGGCTTCGTGCAGGGCTTCGTTTTCGAGGCTTTGAATTAGGAGCCTTTTCGCCTCCTGGGCGCCCAGCCCGGAAATACGTTCCAGCTCTTTAGTCCACTTCTCCTCTTGTTGATCCAGCAATGCTTCTTTTTCAACGAGCAACCTCTCACGGTTTGATATGGACTTCTCTTGCTTTTCAAGAGAATCCATTCTTTTTTCTAGGTTCTCTTCCTTTTGCAACAGGCGCCGTTCAAAGCGCTGCAGCTCACTCCGTCTCTCTCTTGTTTCCCGCTCCAGCAGATTTCTTTCACGAATCTGTCGGTCTTTTAGCTCAAGTAAGGCTTCCTTTTTCTTTGCTTCTGCCTCTTTACTAGCCTCCTGAATGACCCTCTGCGCTCTCTGCTCGGTAGACGAAAGTTGAAATCTGGCATACAGCCAGCGTATAGACCAACCTAGAAACAAACCAGCAAGAGGAAGCAAGCCAAACAACAGGCTGTTCATATTCTTCCTCCCTCTAGTTATGGCTGTAATACTGTCTTGCTAGTTAATCTATATGGAGTGGAGAGGCTTTGTCAAGGATAAAGCGGACAGGGGGCCGTTGATCAGTAGATATTCAATTCGTGGATAAAATCCTTGAGCTCCCAGGGTTTTTCCAGGGGCAGGCCCAGGAAAAGCAGGGCGGGCTGTTTTTGAAATACGGCGGGCAGAAAAGCGGCCCCCTGCATGTAGATCACATCGTGCTCGTTGAACTTCTTGGCCAGGGCCTTCACCCCATCCAGCCGGCGATTGACGAGCACAGCCTGGGGCTCCTTGAGCAAGCGCTCGTAGAATGGTTCGCCGGGAAGAAAAGCCAAGCTTCCCAAGGGATCCATAAGGCCGACCTTCAACAACGGAGTGTACGCTCCGCCCTCCATAAAAAAAAGCGCCGATCCCGTCGCCCTGGCCCTGGCGGACAGATCGAACAGAGCCTTCAGCCTTCCCGTCTCCGCATCCACACCCTTGTACGATCGCGCGTAGCCGTCGAAATCCAATCCCTCCGGGGTCAGTTGGATTCTCAACGGCCGTTTCTTTCCCGCAAACAGTTCCTGCGCCGCTTCTTTTTCCTCCCCCTCGCCGAGGCCGGAAAAAAGATCCAGCGTCTCGCGGATGCCCAAAACTTCATCCAGGCTGAGCTCGGGGGCGCCCGCCTTGGCCGCGCTCTGCGGGCCCGCGGCCGAGACGGCGACCCCCGCAGACTCCTTGGAGGCGTAAAGGGTCTCCTTGATACGGTAAACCCCCTCTTCCATGACGATGCTGGTTCTTTGCTCCGCCACGAGCCGCTGGAAGTCCTGGAGGGAATAGACCTTGATGATACCCTGCGCCAGCAGGCTCTGCAGCTCCGCGTCTTCCTCCACGGCTGAGACGCCGGCCGGGATGAAGGGCTGGAGCTCTTCGACTTCCTCTTCCAGCACCTGGGCCGGCTCTTCTTCCGCCTCCGCCTCCTCTTCCGCGATCTCCTCCAGCTCCGCTTCCGCCTCCTCTGGCGCTCTGGCCTCTGGCGCTCTGGCCTCTGGCGCACTGGCCTCTGGCGCTCCGGCCATTGGCGCTCTGGCCTCTGGCGCACTGGCAGGGGCGGCCGCGGCCTCTTTCTCTTCTTTTACTAGCGCCAGCTCTTCCAAAGCTTCCTGGGGCTCCGGAGGCAGGGCGACGATCTCGACAACAGTCTCCAGCTCCTCGAGCGCTTCTGCCTCCTCCGTTTTTACCGGGACCGCCTCGGCTTCCGCGGCAGCGGCTTCCAGCTGCTCGGCCGGCGCTTCTAGCGGGACAGGCTCGACTTCGGACACCTGCGGGACCGTTTCGGCTTCCGGCGCCTGAACTGCGGAGGGAGCTGCTTCCAGCTCCTCGAGCTCTAGAGCGGCCTCTTCGGTTTCCGCCACCTGCCCCGAGTCGGCGCCGGCCAACGTGGGAACGGCGAGCTCCTCCGCGGCTTCCTGCACGGGTTCAAGCTCCTGCAGGGTGGCCCCTGCAGCGGAGACCTCAGTCTCCGGGACCTCTTCCAGCTCCTCCGTTTCTTCCGCTTGTACGGCCTCGGCTTCCGCCGCCTCCAGCTCCTCTACCGCCTCGGCCTCCTCCAGCGCAGGCTCGATCTCCGAGACCAGCTCCGCGCTCTCGGCCACCTCTGCCGCGGCGATTTCTTCCACCTCCACCGGTTTTCGCGCCGGCCTGGCTTCCTCCGCCGCCGCGCTGATGGTGATCTTCCCCCGCTCGAGGGCCCGCTGGATCAGCTCCTCGATCCTGGCCAGGTCCAGCTTCTCTTCCTTGGGAGCCCCCGCCCTGGCTTCAATGATCGAGAGGATCTCGTCCCAGCCGCGGTCGATGAGGCCGTCAACTTCCGGTTCTTGAGCGGTCCGTACCCTTCCGATCCCCCTCTTAATCCTGGTCTTCAGCTCGGAGCGGCTGGCCACGAGATCCCGGCGCCATCGTTCCCAGTCGGCTCCCTCCTTGCCCGCCAGCAGCTCCTGCAGGATCTCGATTTGGAAGCGCTTGATGCGCTGGGAGAGGACCACCAGGGCATCCTGTTTGAGGTTGAAAAGGAGAAAAACGATAAGGAAGACGGTGAAAAAGAAGGAGGCGAGCAGCACCGCCTTCATCTCGGGCTGCAATTCGAAAGCGGAGAAGGGAACCAGGATGCCCACGTAACCGAACCGGCCCGCGAGAGCGCTCAGGCTGCGGTACCTTTCCTTCTGAGCGGCGGCGGTTTCCAGCACCACGGGCTGGCTTATGACTGCGCCGCCGGCGGCGCTTTTCCAAACCTGAACCAGCGCCTCTGAGATCAGCTGTCTTTTGCTTTCGGGAAAATCGAGGATGATTCCCAGCTGCCCTACGAAGAACAGCTTCTCCCTGAAGGCGATGCCGGGCATCTTCAACAGGAAATTGACCAAGTCCTGTTTGGACAGATAGAAGAGCGCCGAGCCCCGGTAGACGCTGTAGCTCTCCACCGGAAACGAATAGATGAATCGCTCCTTGCCGCCATCCAGGACCAGCCTCGGCTGCTCGCCCTGGCCGGTCAGCAGGAGCTCGCCGGATATGGCCGGGTCCACCTCCTCCAGGTTACGGTAGGACACGCTGAAGCGCTCTTGAGACTTTACGTCGGCAGGGGAGGTGCTGAAATGGATCTTCTTGCCATCCGCCCCCAGGATGCGGATGAGCTCCAGGTCCTTGTAGTCCTCCAGGAGCTTCCCGAAGGCATTCGCCCGGGCGGTGATATCCTCCTCGCTCTGCTGGCTCAGGAATGCCGCCGCCAGGTAGCTTTCCTTAACCAGCGAGCCGAAACGGACCAGATTGGCCTCATGATACTGCTCGATCTTCCCCGCCAGGGCGAGCAGCTGGCTCTCTTTCTCCTTGACCACCCTGGGTTGGAAGAAGGAAGTTTCCAAATAGTTGAACAGCCCGGAAAAAGATACGAGCGCGAAAACACTGAAAGCCACGACTGAGATGAGGAGGGTTAGGGCGATCTTCAAGCTCTGGCGCATGCTTTTTTTCTTATTATCGGTTCCGATCCCTCCCTAAAATATACACAGAAATCAGGATAAAGTGCCGGGAGCGGGAAGCGCCTGCGGGTCCGCCAAGGGTCCATAGACTTGCGGCCCGGGCTCTCAGCTGACCGGTGCTTCCTTGGCTTCCTGCTTCTCTTTGTCCTGTTTTGCCTGCTCAGGTTCTTTGGCCTTTTTCCTCTTCTTCTCGCTCTCTTTGCGCTCCACCAGCTCCAGGAGGACCATCTCCGAGGCGTCCCCGTAGCGCTGCCCGAGCTTGAGGATGCGGGTGTAGCCTCCCGGCCGCAGCGTAAAACGGGGGGCGATATCGGCGAAAAGCTTGCTGAGGACGTTCCTATCGCCGATCTTCCTGGCCACGAGGCGCCTGTTGTGCACAGAGTCCTGGCGCGCCCGGGTGATCATTTTTTCCGCCAGCCTGCGCACCTCGGAAGCCTTGGTTTTAGTCGTGCGGATGCGCTCGTACTTGAAAAGCGCGGTCAAAAGGCTCCGGTATAGAGCCTTGCGAGCGGAGACATTCCTGCCCAGCCTCTTGAAACTTACCCTATGATGCATCTTCGCTTTCCTTCTGCTTCTGTATCTCGATCTTCTTCATCTTTTTCAGGGCGCTGTAATCCTTCATCCCCATAGAAAATCCCCGATCCTGCAGTTTTTCCTTGATCTCCTGCAGGGATTTGCGCCCGAAGTTCCTCGTCTTGGCGATCTCCTCTTCAGTCCTACGGGTCAGGTCGCCAATGGTGCGGATATTCGCGTTGCGCAGGCAGTTGCTCGAACGCACCGACAGCTCGAGCTCTTCCACGGGAGTATCGAGCAGCTGCTTGATGTAGGCTTCCTCCTCATCGATCTCCTCTTCGTCCCTGGAAGCGTCCTCATCGAAATTGATGAATATGGTCAGGTGATCCTTGGCAATCTTCGCCGCCTCGGCCAGTACATCCTCCGGGGCGATGCTGCCGTTGGTCCAAATCTCCAGGATCAGCTTGTCGTAATCCGTGCGGTGACCGACGCGGGTATTTTCTACGCTGTACTTGACTTTCCGCACCGGAGAGAAGATGGCGTCCAAGGGGATGGTTCCGATGACTTCGATGTACTTCTCGCTTCTCTCGGCGGGCACGTATCCCCGGCCCAGATCGATCTGGATCTCCAGCTCCAGATTAGCCGTTTCCATCAACGTGGCTATCGGGTGGTCTTTGTTGAGCACCGTGACGCCGTTGTCGATTTCCAGGTCCTTGGCCAGTATCTGCCGCGCGCCCTTGGCTTCCAGGACGATGATCTTCTCCTCCAGCTCGTCGTTTAGTTTGATCTGGATTTGTTTTAGGTTGTTGATGATTTCCGGCGTGTCTTCCACCACCTCCGGTATCGCTTCGAACTCGCTGGTGATCACCTTGGGGGATCCATCCTGCTGGTAGCTGGTGATCCGCACCGCGGTGATGGCATACCCCTGTATCGAGGACAGGAGGATGCGCCGTAAGGTATTGCCCATGGTAACCCCGTAGCCCCGTTCGAAGGGGTAGGCGATGAATTTGCCGTAGTTCGGCTCTACCTCGCTGTGCTCGAAGGTAATCCCTTTGGGTTTCTTGAATCCTTTTAAAAGGTTCCGCCGCGCCATGTTTACTCCTTACTTAGAGTAAAGCTCTACGATCAATTGCTCGTTGACCTCTACCAGATCGGGGATATCGCTCTTGCGGGGAATGGCCCTGACCACGCCGCTCATGGCATCCGGATCCAGCTCGATCCAGGGCAGCACCCCCGAACGGGAGTATTCCTTCAGGCTGTCCTTGATCGCCGTCAGCTTCTTGCTCTTTTCCGCGATCTCGACCCGGTCTCCCTCCTTGACGAGATAGGTAGGGATATCAACCCTCTTGCCGTTGACCCGAACGTGCCCATGAGAGACCAGCTGCCGGGCCTGCTTCCTGGAGCTGGAGAAGTGCAGGCGGTAAACCAGGTTGTCCAGGCGCCTTTCCAGCAGAGCTATCAGGTTCTCACCGGTGATGCCCTTCATGCGCTCCGCCCTGAAGAAGAAAAGCTTGAACTGCTTTTCCAGCATCCCGTACATGCGCTTGAGCTTCTGCTTTTCATGCAGCTGCACGCTGTAATCCGAGATCTTCTTCATGCGCGTCTTGGGGCCCTTTCCGGGATGGCCCCTCTTCCGGGTGACGGGGCAGTGAGCGCTTTTGCAGCGCTCGCCTTTAAGGAACAGCTTCACTCCCTGAGCCCTGCACATCCTGCACTGAGGACCTACATTCCTTCCCATTCATTCCTCTCCGTCGAATTACACTCTACGCTTTTTCTGGGGCCGGCAGCCGTTGTGGGGGATCGGGGTCACATCCTGGATGGACCTCACCTTCAAACCGAGAACCCCGAGGGCTCGGATGGCCGATTCGCTGCCCACCCCGGGGCCGCGCACATAGACTTTGACCTCCCGCAATCCCTGCTCCATAGCCTTGGAGGCCGCCGATTCAGCGGTGGTCTGGGCCGCATAGGGGGTCGATTTCTTGGCGCCTTTGAACCCCAGAGCGCCCGCCGAGGCCCAGGAGAGCGTGTTCCCCATGCGGTCCGTCACGGTTATGATCGTATTGTTGAAGGTTGCCTGAATGTAGACATTCCCTTCCGCAATATTCTTTTTCTTCTCTTTCTTTCCCTTTACCTTGCCCACCTTATGCCTTCCTCCACCTTACTTCCTCTTTCTCTTTCCGGCAACGGTCTTCCTCTTGCCCTTGCGGGTGCGGGCATTGGTCCTGGTGCGCTGGCCGCGGACGGGAAGCCCCCTGCGGTGGCGCACCCCCCGATAGCACCCGATATCCATCAAGCGCTTTATATTGAGGGAGACTTCGGTCCTGAGCCTTCCTTCAACCTTGTAATCGTTCTCGATGATCTTGCGTAAGGCATTCACCTCTTCGGAGGACAGATCGTTGATGCGCCTGTCCGCATCCACTTCCGCGGTGGCGCAAATCTTACGCGCCGATGATCGCCCTATGCCGAAGATATAGGTTAAAGCAATGTCCACGTGCTTGTTCGGCAGGTCCACCCCTGCAATTCTCGCCATTAAAGCTTCCTCCTACCTCTGTCTCTGCTTGTGCTTGGGATTCTTGCAGATGATCCTTAAAACTCCCTTGCGCCGAATGACCTTGCACTTATCGCAGATCGGCTTGACACTCACCCGCACCTTCATGACATTTCTCCCTTGATTATAGATTCCTCGCCCTGATCTTTCCCTTGCGCACGATTCCCTGATGGTGGTGCATCCTCAGGTGCCCTTCGATCTGGGCCATGGTATCCAGGTCGACGCCCACCATGATCAGCAGGGAAGTCCCCCCCATCAGTTGGGTCAGCTCACGGGGAAACTTGAACCAGTTCTGCACCAACGACGGGATTACTGCGATGAAGGCCAAAAAAAGGGATCCCGGCAGCACGATCCGGTTCAAGATTCTAGTCAGGTACTCCTCCATTTTTTCGGAGCGGATGCCCGGAATGGAGCCTCCGTGCTCCCGAATATTCTTCGATATTTCCACGGGGTTCAGCGTTACCTGGGTGTAGAAATAGGCGAAAAAGATAATCAACAGGGTGTACAGGAGGTTGTAGCTCGTCCCATCCGGGCGCAGCCAGGCGGCAGTACGGGCCAGCCATTCGAAACGGCTGCCCAGGTTCTGGGCGATCTGCATGGGGAAGATCAGTACCGAGGAGGCGAAGATGACCGGGATGACCCCCGAGGGGTTGATCTTGAAAGGAAGGTACGTGTTCTGGGCGCCGTAGATCTTACGCCCGATCACCCTCTTGGCGTAATGCACGGGAATCTTGCGCTGCCCCTGCTGCTCGTAAACAACCAGAGCCACCACCACGGCGAAGAGGATGAACACCAGGATGACGAACACCGGGTTCAGCTCGCGCCGGCGGATCAGATCGAAGAGCCTGAAGAAGGAGGTTGGGATGCGGGTTACGATACCGGCGAAGATAAGCATGGAGATGCCGTTCCCGATCCCCCTCTGGGTCATCTGCTCGCCCAGCCACATCAGGAACATCGTCCCGGTGGTTACCGTGAGCATGGCCATCAGGGTGTAGCCGAGCCGGTTCATGGTGATGGCGTCGGGAATACGGTCGATGTAGGCGGTGACGGCGAAGGATTGGATCAGACAGACCAGGACCGTCCCATAGCGGGTGTAGCGGTGTATCTTCTTCCTGCCGCCCTCTTCCTCCGAGATCTTCTTCAGCTTCGGGAACACCAGCGTGAGCAGCTGCATGATGATGGACATGGAGATGTAGGGCATAATCCCGAGCATCAGGATCGAGAAGTTCTTGAAGGCTCCACCAGCAAAGAAGTCCAGGTAATCGGTGATTCCCATCCCGCCGGTGCTTTCCTGGGCCGCCATGTACAGCTTGAGAGCGTTTATGTTCACCCCGGGTATGGGGATGTTGGCGCCCAGGCGGAAGATCAGGAGGATGAACAGGGTATAGAGAATCCTGTCCCGCAGATCCTTTACGCGGAAGATATCAAGAATTGGATTCGCTGCCATTCTTCGCTACCTTATCCTTTTTCCCCTTCTCCAAGACCTCCCCGCCCGCCTTCAGGATCTTCTGCCGAGCGGCGGAGGTGAGCTTGTCCACCTGCACCTTGAGCTTTTTGGAGAGCTCGCCGTTGCCCAGGATCTTGACCAGGAGCTTGGGATTCTTCAGAATACCCTTTGCCGCCAGCGCCTCGGCGTCCACGTGGTCGCCCTCGACGAACAGGTTCAATTGAGCTATCTTGACGGTCTGGTACAGCTTCTTGAAGCGGTGGTTGGAGAAACCGCGCCGCGCCACCCTGCGGAACAGGGGCATCTGCCCGCCCTCGAAGCCGAGGCGCGTGACCCCGCCCGAGCGGGAGTTCTGGCCCTTGGTCCCCTTGCCGGCGGTGCAACCGTGCCCGCTTCCCGCCCCCCTGCCCAGCATCTTCTTGCGCTTGGTGGCACCGCGGGGTTTTCGTATCCTCAACTCTTCCATAATCAGATCTCCTCAACCTCCACCAGGTGGGAGACGGACCGAACCATCCCCAAAACAGCCGGTGTGGCTTCTTTTTCCCTGACCGAACCGATCTTCTTCAACCCGAGGGCGGCCACCGTCTTCCTCTGCTTCGGTTTCCTGCCGATCAGGCTCTTCACAAGTTTTACTCGTATGCGTTTCATATCAGCCCCACATATCCTTCAGGGCCTTGCCCCGGCTCTCCGCTACGACCTTGGCGTCGAGCAGCAGCTCCAGGCCCTTGAAGGCGGCCTTGACGAGATTTATGGAGTTCTTTGAACCCAGGGATTTGCTCAGGATGTCCTTGACTCCGCAGGCCTCCATGATGGCCCGCACGGGGCCGCCGGCGATGATCCCGGTTCCCGGGGCGGCCGGCTTCAGAAGCACCTTCGCTCCCTTGTAGTGGCCAAGCACCGGATGGGGGATGGTGTTCTTCTTGAGCGGGACGCGCACCATGCTTCGCTTTCCCCGCTCCATGCTCTTCTTGATGGCATCGGAGACGTAGACTGCTTTGCCGAACCCGTATCCTACGGTGCCCCTCTTGTCGCCCACCACGGTAAGGGCGGCGAAGGAAAACCTGCGCCCGCCCTTGACGACCTTGGCGATTCTGTTCAGGCTGACGAGTTTCTCAAATAGATCCCTATCCTGTTCCACCGTTACCCCCTAAAACCGGATGCCCGCTTTTCTCGTCCCATCGGCGAGGGCTTTGACCACGCCGTGGTAGGAGTAGCCGTTGCGATCGAATACGACCATCAGGATCTTCTTTTCCTTCAATCGCTTCCCCATGACCTCACCCAGTTTCACGGCCTCGGCCACGGTGCTCTTGATTCCCCGCAGATCCTTTTCCAGATTTGAGGCCGCCGCCAGGGTGTGGCCGCGGACATCGTCGATGGCCTGAAGGTACAGATAGCGGCTGCTCTTATAGACGGTAAGCCGCGGTTTTTCCGCCGTACCGGAAACTGCCTTGCGGATATGGATTTTTCTCTTCAGCCTGCGTCTGTTTTTTTCCTCTAATCTATTCATGCCGATCCCCTATTTAACGCCCGTCTTACCGATCTTCCTGCGCACGACCTCGTTCTCGTACCGTATCCCCTTGCCCTTGTAGGGTTCCGGCGGCCGGATGCGCCTGATCTCCGCGCATACCTGGCCCAGCCTCTGGCGGCTTATGCCGCCGAGGAGGATGCGGTTGTTCCCTTCCACGGAGACCGTGATCTCTTCCGGGATGGGGTATTCTACCGGATTCGAGAAGCCCAGGTTCAGGACCAGCATCTTATCCCGCAGTTCCGCCTTGTAGCCCACCCCATTGACCAGGAGCACTTTGCTGAATCCCTGGCTGACCCCCACCACCATGTTGTAGATCAGCTTCCTGTACAGGCCGTGAAGGGCCTTGGACTGATTGCTTTCATTCTTGCGGGTAACGATCACGGCGCCGTTCTCTACCTTGACTTCCACATTGGGAAGGTACTCCTGGGACAGCGTTCCCTTTTTGCCTTCGACGATCACCTTCCCCGGCTCAACTTCAACCTTGACCCCGGAGGGAATCGGCACCGGCAGTCTTCCTATTCGTGACATTCTTCCACCCCTCTCACCATACGCTGCAGACCAGTTCCCCGCCCACCTTTTTCTCCGACGCCTTCCGCCCGGTGGTCACGCCGGTGGAGGTGGTGAGGATAAGGGTGCCGTAACCTTCCAGAACCCTGGGCAGGGTCCTGTACCCGCGGTACATCCTGCGGCCAGGAACCGATAGTCTCTTCAAGCCGTGGATGACCGGCTCCAGCTGGGTATCGTACTTGAGGAATATCCTGATCAGGTTTTTCCCATCCTGGGTGATCTTCTTGAAGGTCTTGATATACCCTTCGTTCTTCAATATCTTGATGATCTCCAGCTTTATCTTGGAGGTGGAGATGTCCACTTTTTCGAATCTAGCCATGTTGGCATTTCTGACCTTGGTCAGCATGTCCGCAATGGGATCTGAAACGCTCATATCCTCTCCCTACCAACTCGACTTGGTTACACCGGGAATCTTACCTTCACTGGCAAGGGTCCTGAAACAGATACGGCACATCTGGAACTTTCTCATATATCCCCGCGCTCGGCCGCAGATGCGGCAGCGGTTGACCTTGCGGGTCGTGAACTTGGGCTTTTTCAACGCCTTCAGGATCATCGCTTTCCTGGCCATGAATCGAACTCCTTACTTTCTGAACGGAACTCCGAAATATGCCAGAAGACTTCTGGCCTCTGCATCCGTCTTTGCCGTGGTCACAATGGTAATATTCAGCCCGTTGATCTTTTCAATCTTGTCGTAGTCGATCTCCGGGAAGATGATCTGCTCCGAGATACCGAGGGAGTAGTTGCCGTGCCCGTCGAAGGCGTTCGGGCTGGTGCCCCGGAAGTCCTTGATTCTGGGGATAGCCGCGTTCACCAGCCTGTCGAGGAACTCGTACATGTAGTTGCCCCGCAGGCTGACCATGGCCCCGATCTCCATGCCCTTGCGCACCTTGAAGCCGGCGATGGATTTTTTGGCTTTGGTCTTCACGGCCTTAAGCCCCGTGATCTGGGAAAGCTCCTGCACCGCGGAATCCAGAAGCTTCTTGTTCTGGATCGCCTCCCCCAGCCCCATGCTGACGACTATCTTCTCCAATTTGGGTATCTGCATCACCGATTTGTACCCATACTCCTCCAGGAGGGTCTTGGCAATCTTCTCCTTGTATAGAGTTTTAAGCCTGGGCTCTTTCAGCTTGGCACTCATTACAGCTGCTCTCCACACTTCTTGCAGAATCGCACCTTCGACTCGTTTTCGAAGCGGTACCCCGCGCGCGTGGCGCCGCACTTTTTGCATACGATCATGACCTTGGAGATGTGCAGGGGCGCCTCCACGGAAATGATTCCGCCTTTCTGGGTCTGGCCCTTGGGGCGGAGGGCTTTCTTGACCATGTTCAGCCCCTCGATCAAAACCCGGCCTTTCGCGGCATCCACCTCGATCACCCGGCCCGCCTTGCCGCGGTCCTTGCCGGAGATGACCTTCACCTGGTCGTTCTCTTTGATGCGGTACTTTGTTTCTCGCTGTTTCTCCAACTCAAGCCTCCTAAATCACCTCGGGGGCCAGAGAAACGATTTTCATAAAATCCTTCTCTCTCAGTTCCCTCGCCACGGGGCCGAAGATCCGCTTGCCCTTGGGATTCTTATTGGCGTCGATCAGAACGCAGGCGTTGTCGTCGAAGCGGATGTAGGAGCCGTCGGGCCGCCTGTATTCTCTCTTGGTCCGCACCACAACCGCCCGCTCCACCGTGCCCTTTTTCACCGCGGCGTTCGGCAGGGCCTCTTTGACGGCGATGACGATGATGTCGCCGATACCCGCGCTCTTCTTATTGCTCCCCCCGAGCACCTTGATGCACTGGGCCTGCTTCGCCCCGCTGTTGTCGGCGACGTTCAGATAGGTTTTCATCATGATCATGGCTTTACCCTCGCCGTCCCGCCTATTTCGCCTTCTCCACGATCTCCAGCAGCCGCCAGTGCTTATCCTTGCTGATGGGCCTCGCTTCGATGACGCGGACCAGATCCCCCACGCCGCATTCGCCTCTCTCGTCATGGGCTTTGATCTTCTTGGTGCGGGTGATGTATTTCTTGTACAGGGGCTGGAGCGTGCGGCGGTTTATTTCCACCACCACGGTCTTCTGCATCTTGTTGCTCACCACCCTGCCGGTGAGGATCTTCTTATTGCTTTTCTGCCGTTTGTTCTCTTCCACACCCATCTCCTAGCTCTTTCTAATCCCGATCTCATACTCGTGTATGATGGTATTGAGGCGGGCGATCTTCCTGCGCAGAGTCCGCTTCTGCAGGGGATTGTCCACATGGCTCAGGACGATGGCGAAGCGCAGGTCCCGGTACTGCTTTTTCAGCTCCTCGCGCTTGGTGAGCAGCTCCTTGTAGGTCAGGTCCTTGAATGAGTCTTTCATATCCTTCTAGCTCGCTTGCCTTCGGGCGATGAACTTGGAGTGGATGGGCAGCTTGCTGCCGGCCAACTGGATCGCCGATTTGGCCAGCTCCCTGGCCACCCCGCCGACCTCAAACAGCACCGTCCCCGGCTTGACCACGGCCACCCAGTATTCGGGATTGCCCTTGCCCTTGCCCATGCGCGTTTCGGCGGGCTTCTTGGTGTAGGGTTTGTCCGGGAAGATGCGGATCCAGACCTTGCCGCCCCTCTTGATATGCCGCGTTATCGCCACCCTGGCCGCTTCGATCTGGCGGTCGGTGATCCACTTGCGCTCCGTGGCCACCAGGCCGAAATCGCCATAGGCGATGGTGTTGCAGCGCGAGGCTTTGCCGCCCAGGGTTCCACGCTGCTGCTTGCGAAACTTCGTTCTCTTCGGACTCAGCATAGTTGTCTAGCTCCTCGCCTCCACTCGTTCCCTCTGCTTCTTGATCAGCAGCCCCGCGTCTTCCTTGCGCTCCCCGCCGTAGATCTCACCCTTGTAGAGCCAGACCTTGATACCGATCGCCCCGAAGGTGGTGATCGCGGCCGTGAAGCCGTAATCGATGTCCGCCCGGAAAGTATGCAGGGGTATCCTGCCCTCCTTGTAGGTCTCCGTGCGCGCCATCTCCGAGCCTCCGAGCCGGCCCGATATCCTGATCTTGGCCCCCAGGGCTCCCGCCTTGATGGCGTTGAGCACGGCCATCTTTATGGCCCGCCGGAAGGAGGCGCGCGCCTTCAGCTGTCTGGCCACGTTCATGGAGATAAGCTTGGCGTTGAGGTCGGGCCGGCCAATCTCCTTGATCTTGATCTGGATCTTTTTACCGACCAGTTTCTGCAGCTTTTTGCCCAGCTTCTCGATGTTGGAACCCTTGGAGCCGATGATCACCCCCGGCCTTCCGGTGTGAATGATGATGGTGATGCGCTGGGGATGCCTGATGATCTCTATATCGGCGATTTCCGCCCCTTTGGTTTCCTGGCTGATTTCGATCAGCTTGCTGAGCTTCAAATCCTCGTGCAGGGTGTTCGCATATTCCTTCGGATCGACGAACCACTTGAACTTCCAGGATTTATTGATCCCCAGCCTCAATCCGTATGGATTTACCTTCTGTCCCACCTTACGCTCCTACCTTATTACCGATCTCGTCCATGACCACGGAAATATGGCAGCTCCTCTTCAGCAGCCTGTCGGCTCGCCCGCGCGCCCTCGGCCAGACCCTCTTCATCCGCACGCTGTCGAGCACCTGGAGGTCGCGGACGTAGAGCATCTCCTCGTCGAGGTTTTTGTTGTTGTACAGGGCATTGGCGGCCGCCGACTCGATGACCTTCTTGATCATCCTTGCCCCCTTATGGGGAAGGGCTTCCAGGATCGCGATCGCGTCCCCGTAGGGCTTGCGGCGGACCTGGTCGGCGATACGCCTGACCTTGCGCGGGGAAATCCTGAGAAACCTCCCGTGTGCGCTGTAACCCTTCTTGGCTTCCATTGTCTGTCTTCCTACTTCTTCTTGATTTTCCTGTCCGAACCGCTGTGGCCGCGAAAGATCCGCGTCGGTGCAAACTCGCCGAGTTTATGGCCCACGAGGTTCTCCGTCACATAGACGGGAATCCAGGTTTTCCCGTTGTAGACGGAGAGCGTATAACCCACCATTTCGGGGAAGATCGTGGAGCAGCGAGAGTAGGTTTTAATCATCTTCTTCTCGCCGCCCTTGCTCATCTCCAGCACCTTCTTGTAGAGGTCCTTGGCAATAAACGGTCCCTTCTTAATCGATCTCGACACTGGTTAGCTCCTACTTTCTCCTCTTAACGATGAACTTCGAGGACTGCTTATTCTTCGTGCGCGTCTTGTAGCCCTTGGTGGGCACGCCCCAGGGGGATACGGGGTGCCTGCCCCCGGAAGTTTTTCCTTCGCCGCCGCCGTGGGGGTGATCGTGGGGGTTCATCGCCACACCCCTTACCTTGGGCCTGCGCCCCAACCAGCGGCTCCTGCCCGCTTTCCCCAGCGAGATGTTCATCAGCTCCTTGTTCCCGATCTCGCCCAGGGTGGCGCAGCATTTGGCGAACACCATCCTCATCTCGCCCGAGGGCAGCTTCAGGGTCACGTAGTCCCCCTCCCTGGCCACGAGGGTCGCGCTCACGCCGGCCGCCCTGGCCATCTGCCCTCCCTTGCCCAGCTGCAACTCCACGTTGTGCACCTGGAGCCCCAGAGGGATCTTCTCCAGCGGCAGGGCGTTGCCGGGCTCAAGCGGCGCCTCTGGCCCGCTGGAGACGGTGGCTCCTACCTTCAGACCGGTCGGGGCCAGGATGTAGCGTTTCTCCCCATCCTTGTAATGGATCAGGGCGATGTTGGCGCTGCGGTTGGGATCGTACTCGATGCTGGCCACGATCCCGGGAACCCCGAACTTATCCCTCCTGAAATCGATGACCCGGTAGCTCCTCTTGTGCCGTCCGCCCTTGCGCCGCACGCTGATGCGCCCGCTGCCTCCCCGGCCCGCCTTGAACGGCAGGCCTCGGGAGAGGGATTTTTCCGGCGAAGAGGTCGTGATCTCTTCAAACGCGAGCCCGGTCTTGAAACGCGTGCTCGAGGTGACAGGCTTGTATTTCTTTATCGCCATCGCTGCTGCCTCTTCTTTCTTTTACCCTGGGAACCTCAGGCCCCTTCGAAGGCCTGGATGACCTCTCCTGCGGGGAGGGTGACGATCGCCTTCTTCCAGCTGGCCGTGTAGCCGGGCTGGTAGCGCACCTTCTTGGGTTTCCTCTTCACGATGATTACGTTGCATTGGACCGGATGGACGTTGTAGAGGGTCCGCAGCGCCTGCATGACCTGGAGCTTATTGGCCCTGCCGTCGACCTTGAAGGCGTATTTGCGCCGCTCCCGCATGAGGTTTGTCTTCTCCGTGACGATGGGCTCCAGGATGATTCCATCAAGCTCCATTCTTGTCTCCCTTTCCGCTCTTGGCTCCGTAGAACTCGTTCAGCTTCAAGGCGGCGGTCTCCAAAACCAGCAGATGCTTGCCGTGGAACAGATCGTTCGCCCGCAGCCTGTTAAAGCTCAAAAAGCTCAACCAGGGTATGTTACGGCCGGCTCTCTTGATCATGGCGTCGTCGCTTCCCAGGATGATCACCGTTCGCTCATCCGGGGTGAGATTTTTAAGAACCTGGACCAGATCCTTCGTCTTTCCCGTGGCCACCGAAAAATCTTCCACCACCTTCAGGCTTTCACTGTGGTTCTTCAGGGTCAGCAGTGAGCGGATCGCCAGCCTCTTGACGGCCTTGGGCAGGCGGTAATGGTAGTCCCGGGGATGAGGGCCGAACACGGTTCCTCCACCCCTCCAGATGGGCGATTTCCGGCTCCCTGCTCTCGCCCGGCCGGTGCCCTTCTGGCGCCAGGGCTTTTTCGTGCTGCCACTCACCTCGCTGCGCTCCTTGGTGGAAGCGGTGCCGACGCGCATGTTGGCCAGCTCGTGGCGGAGAGCGTGATAGATGGAACCCTCGCTCACCTCGATATTGAACACCTCGTCCGCCAGGATAATCTGCTTCAGCTCCCTGCCGTCTATGCCGTAGACCTGTTTTACCATCACTTTCCTCTGCTCTTATCTGTCCGGGATCACCTGGATACGGCCTTTTGCACGAATACCCGGCCGCCCCTGGGCCCGGGAACGGCTCCCCTGACCAAGAGCACGCTGTTTTCGCGATCGATCTTGACCAGTCGCAGGTTCTTGACGGTCACGTTATCCGCCCCCATGTGACCCGGCATCCGGGTGCCGGGGAAAACCCGGGAGGGGAAGGCCGAGGAGCCGGTGGACCCCGGCGCCCGGTGGAACTTGGAGCCATGGCTCTTTGGACCGCCCTTGAAGCCGTGCCGTTTCATGACCCCTTGGAAACCCTTTCCCTTGGAGACTCCCTTGATGTCCACGAAACCGACGCCCTCAAACAGCTCTACGCCGAGCTTCTCGCCCACACCGCACTTCTTCTCGAAATCCCTGACCTCTCGCAAGCGAGCGGTGGGCTCGATTCCCGGCGGGAACTGGCCGGCGTAGGGTTTCTTCTGTCTCTTTTTCTTCAGCGACGCCGTAGCCAGAATGAGGGCCGAGTAACCATTTTTCTCCTGGGTGCGCTCACCGATCACGACGTTGGGCTCGACCCGAATGACCGTGACCCCGTTCAGGACTCCCCGCTCGTCGAAAGCTTGAGTCATGCCGATTTTTTTGCCCATCAAACCCAGCATGGTATTCCTCACTGCTTAATCTCTACATCAACGCCGGCGGGCAGCTCCAGCTTCATCAAAGCATCCATCACGGCCGATGTAGGTTCAATAATGTCGATCAACCTTTTGTGCGTCCGCATCTCAAACTGCTCGCGGGACTTCTTGTGCACATGCGGCGAACGAAGTACCGTGTACCTGTTGATCCTGGTGGGCAGAGGGATGGGCCCCGAGACCTTTGAGCCTGCCTTGAGCACCGTCTGCACGATCGACTTGGCGCTCTGATCGATCAGCTCGACGTCGAAGCCCCGCAACCGAACGCGAATCCTTTCTTTAACCATTCATCCTCCCGCAATCCATCAGCCTTCCCGAATACACTGCCCCCGCAGCACCCCAGTCCGCCTGCCCTCGCCCCTACTCGATAATCGATGTCACCGCCCCGGCGGCCACGGTGTGACCGCCCTCGCGGATGGCGAATCTCAGCCCCTGCTCGATGGCGATGGTGGAGATCAGCTCGATGGTCAGCTCCACGTTGTCCCCAGGCATCACCATCTGGCGGTCCTCGGGCAGCTCTACGGTACCGGTGACGTCCGTGGTGCGAAAGTAGAACTGGGGCCTATAGCCGGTGAAGAAGGGGGAATGCCTTCCGCCTTCCTCTTTGGTCAGGGCATATATCTGGGCCTTGAACTTCTTATGGGGAGTGATCGTCCCGGGCTTGGCCAGGACCTGTCCCCTCTCCACCTCTTGCTTCTCAACGCCCCGCAGCAGGCAGCCCACGTTGTCGCCCGCCAGGCCTTCATCCAGGGTCTTGTTGAACATCTCCACCCCGGTTACCACGGTGCGGCGTGTCTCCTTGATGCCGACGATCTCCACCTCGTCGCCCAGTTTGACGATTCCCCTTTCGATCCTGCCGGTGACTACCGTGCCTCTTCCGGAGATGGAGAACACGTCCTCGATCGGCAACTGGAAGGGCTTGTCCGTGACCCGGACGGGCATGGGGAAGTATTCGTCCATTGTTTTCAGCAGCTCGACCACGCAGGCGATCTTCGCCTCATCCTCGGGATGCTCCATGGCCTGGAGCGCCGAGCCCTTCACGATGGGGATCTCGTCGCCGGGGAACTCGTTCTCCTTGAGCACGTCCCGGATCTCCTCTTCCACCAGCTCGATCAGGTCCGGATCGTCGACCATGTCGGTCTTGTTCAGGAAAACCACTATGGCGGGAACCCCCACCTGGCGGGCCAGGAGGATGTGCTCCCGCGTCTGGGGCATAACCGAGTCCGGGGCGGAAACCACCAGCACCGCGCCGTCCATCTGGGCGGCCCCGGTGATCATGTTCTTGATGTAGTCGGCGTGTCCCGGGCAATCCACATGGGCGTAGTGCCGTTTGTCCGTCTGGTACTCCACATGGCGGGTGTTGATCGTGATGCCCCTGGCCTTCTCTTCCGGCGCGTTGTCAATATCTTCATATTTCATCAGCTTGTCGCCGAACTTCTGGTTGCAGTACATGGTAATGGCCGCAGTGAGTGTTGTCTTGCCATGGTCCACGTGCCCTATCGTGCCCACGTTGATGTGCGGCTTCGTCCTTGCGAACTTTTGCTTTGCCATCTAATCCTCCTTACTACTTACTTCAATAAACAGATCACTATCTTTCCTCCAGGTCGTGAAGCTCTACAAGCTCCCCCTGGCCTTTAATACGATCTCCTCCTGCACCGATTTCGGAACCGGCTGGTAGGTATGAAATTGCATGGTGTGAGTAGCTCGGCCCTGCGTGAGCGAACGAAGCCGGGTTGTGTACCCGAAAAGCACGCGCAGAGGCACATGGGCTTTCACCACCTTACCACCATTCCGATCCTCGATCCCAAGCACCCTTCCCATATGAGCGCTTAGATCGCAGATCATCTCCCCGAGGTACTCCTCGGGGCCGAAGATCTCGACATCCATGATCGGTTCCAGGATAGTCGGTTTGGCTCTCTCTAGCCCCGCCTTATACGCCATGGAGGCGGCGATTTCAAAGGCCAGTTGGCTGGAATCAACCTCGTGGTAGGAGCCGTCGACCAGCAGGGCCCTGAAATCCACCATCGGATACCCGGCCAGCACGCCATTTTCCATGGACTCCTCGATTCCTTTCTGCACCGCCGGCACATACTCCTTGGGTATCCTTCCCCCAGGCGCTTTATTTTCAAACAAGAAACCAGTTCCCGTAGGAAGAGGTTCAAATCTCATTACCACGTGCCCATACTGGCCGCGCCCGCCGGACTGCCGGATAAACCTCCCTTCCGCTTCCCCGACTGCGGCGATCGTTTCGCGGTAAGCCACCTCGGGCTTGCCCACGTTGGCCTGAACATTATATTCGCGAAACAGCCGTTCGACCAGCACTTCAAGATGGAGCTCTCCCATCCCCGAGATGACGGTCTGGGCCGTCTCCCGGTCGTAGCGGACCTTGAAGGTGGGATCCTCATCCAGCAGCCTTCCCAAGGCCGCCATCAGCTGCGCTTCGTCCGCCTTGGTTTTAGGCTCGATGGCCACGGACACGACCGGCTCCGGAAAGACCATCGATTCCAGAATGATCGGACGGCTCTCGTCGCAAAGGGTGTCCCCCGTGGTGGTCCTCTTCAACCCGACGGCGGCGGCGATGTCCCCCGCGCTCACCTCCTTGATCTCTTCGCGATCGTTAGCGTGCATGCGCAGAAGCCTGCTAACCCGTTCACGCCTGTCGGCGGTGGCGTTGTAAACGGTTTCCCCAGCCGACAAGGCGCCGGTATAGACCCGCAGGTAGGTCAGCTTGCCCACATACGGATCGCTCACGATCTTGAAGGCCAGGGCGGAGAACCTCCTCTCCGTGCGGGGACTGATCTCGATGTACTCCCCCGTGTTGGGCAGCATGCCCGGCAGCGGCGGCAAATCCGTCGGCGCCGGCAGGTACTCGGTCACGGCGTCCAGAAGCGGCTGGATGCCCTTGTTCCTGAGGGCCGCGCCGCAAAGCACCGGGAATAGCTTCCCCTCCAGGGTCGCCTCCCGAATGACGGATCTGATCCTCTGGGCGGGAACGCTGGCCTTCGCCAGGTAGTCTTCCAGGAAGAGGTCATCCAGCTCGGCCAGCCTCTCCAGCAGCTCCGTCCTGCCCGTCTCGGCGGATTTAAGCAGCTGCGCGGGAATCTCCGTTTCCCTGAAGGTCGCCCCCAGCACATCCTCGTCCCAGAGCAGAGCCTTCATGGCGACCAGATCCACCACGCCTATAAAACCCGACTCCCGACCTATCGGCAGCTGCACGGGCACGGCGTTTGCGCCAAGACGCGCGTGAAGCTCCTCGACCACCGCTTCGAACCTCGCCCCACTCCGGTCCATTTTATTGATGAACACCAGGCGGGGAATGCGGTAGCGGCTGGCCTGCCTCCAAACCGTTTCGCTCTGGGCCTGCACACCGGCCACGGCGCAGAAGATCCCGATAGCCCCATCTAAAACTCTCAAAGATCGTTCCACCTCGGCCGTAAAATCCACGTGGCCGGGGGTATCGATAATATTGATCTGGCAGCCCTTCCAGGAACAGAAGGTGGCGGCGGCGGTAATGGTGATCCCCCGCTCCTTTTCCAGCTCCATCCAGTCCATCTCGGCCGCGCCCGCTTCCACCTCCCCCATCTTGTGGGTTCGGCCCGTATAAAAAAGAATTCGCTCCGTGGTCGTCGTCTTTCCCGCATCGATATGCGCCATGATCCCGACGTTGCGAACTCTTTCCAGCGGGAACGGGCCTGTCATACCTCGCTATGAGCTACCAGCGATAATGTGCAAACGCCTTATTCGCCTCCGCCATCCTGTGAGTATCTTCTTTCTTCTTGAACGCAGCGCCAGTCGAGTTGTAGGCATCGATCAGCTCGGCGCCGAGCTTTTCACTCATGGATTTGCCCTGCCGTGCGCGCGCAAACTGGATGATCCACCTCATGCCCAAGGCATCCCGCCGGCTGTCCCGAATCTCCACCGGAACCTGGTAGGTGGACCCGCCCACCCGTCTGGATTTTACCTCCACGACCGGTTTGACGTTCTCCAGGGCCTTGACGAAAACCTCCAGTGGGTCCTTGCCCGCTTTTTCTTTGATGATGTCCATGGCGCCGTAGATGATGCGGAAGCCCACGCTCTTTTTACCCTTGACGAACATCCGCCCCACAAACTGGGAAACCTGCAGGCTCCCGTACCTTGGATCGGGGGCAACCGTATGTTTTACAACAACTGCCTTTCGCGACATCGTTTATTCCGTATTAAGCCTTAGGCTTCTTGGAACCGTACTTGGACCTGGCCTTGCGGCGATCCTCGACCCCGAGGGTATCCTTGGCGCCGCGCACGATGTGGTAGCGCACGCCGGGAAGGTCCTTCACTCTCCCGCCGCGGATCAGGACCACGGAGTGCTCCTGCAGGTTGTGGCCTATGCCGGGGATGTAGGCGGTCACCTCGATCCCATTGGTCAGGCGAACCCGCGCGACCTTCCGCAGGGCGGAGTTGGGCTTTTTGGGGGTCATCGTCATGACCCGGGTGCAGACTCCCCGTTTCTGGGGGCAGGCCTGCAGCGCGGGCGCCTTATTCTTTTTCTTGACCTGCTGGCGCCCCTTGCGAACAAGCTGATTGATCGTTGGCATCTAATCTCCCTCTGCTGGAACTCACAGCATGCCTTCCCCCCTGGAAGAGGCAAACGGACACACTTGCTCCTCCCCTGGAAGTCCAAGGCCGTGCAGTGTGCAAATCTATCAAGGCAGAAAAGAAATGTCAACCCCTTCCCGCTTTTTCTCGTCAAAAGGTTGGTTTCCTTGGCTGGCCTTATATTATGTGCTACAGAAGCCTGTGCCGGATCATATCATCCGCACAGCAGGGGGCTTGCGCTCCCTGCGCTAGCACCGTACCACAACCCGGCCTGTTTAGGCAAGAGCCTCAACCCCATTTCCGGGAAAAGATCCCCGCCCCTAGACGGCCGGCTCCTCGATCTTGGCGGCCAGCTCCTTTTCCTTTTTTTTCTCTTCGATGACCTTCGCCACGGCCAAATCCAGGTCGGCCATGTTCTCATCGAAGAGCTTCATCTCATTGTATCCCTTCATGCCGGTGCCAGCCGGGATAAGGTGCCCGATGATCACGTTCTCCTTCAGCCCGCGCAGATGGTCCACGGCGCCGGCGATGGAGGCGTTGGTCAGCACGCGGGTGGTCTCCTGGAAGGAGGCCGCGGAGATGAAGGAATCGATGTTCAGCGAGGCCTTGGTGATGCCCAGCAGCAGGGGCCGGGCGATGGCCGGTTGGCCTCCCTCGCGGATCACCCGCTGGTTGACCTCGTTGAACTTGAAGCGGTCCACCTGCTGGCCATAGATGAAGTTGGTGTCTCCCACCTTGTTGATCTCCACCTTTTTCATCATCTGACGGATGATGACCCCGATGTGCTTGTCGTTGATGTGCACGCCCTGGAGGCGGTAGACCGCCTGAACTTCGTTCAATAGGTACATCTGCAGGGCGTTCTCGCCCAGTATCTGCAAAATGTCGTGGGGATCGATACTCCCGTCGCAGAGCATCTCCCCGGCCTCCACCATGTCGCCGTCACGCGCCAGGAGGTGTTTGCCCATGGGCACCAGGTGCTTTAACTCCATGCCAAAAGGATCCGTGATGGCAATGACCCGCTTGCCCTTCCCAATGCCCTTGAAGCTCACCGTGCCGCTGACCTTGGCCAGGATGGTGGGATTTTTCGGCCTGCGGGCTTCGAAGAGCTCCCCTACCCGGGGAAGCCCTCCCGTGATGTCCCTGGTCTTGACGCTCCCCCGGGGCAGCTTGGCCAGGACTCTTCCGGCCTTGATCTGCTCCCCGTCGTCGACGTTCAGGTAAGCGGAGCCCGGCAGGTAATAGACCGCCAGCTCCTTGCCTCCGCCGCCCTTGATCACGATCCTGGGCTGGAGGGTTTCCAGGGTGTATTCGGTGATCTTCTTTTCGATCTTGCCAGTATCCTCGTTGATCTCTTCCTTCAAAGTGGTGCCCAGGATGATGTCCTCGAAGACCGCCCTGCCTTCCAGCTCGCTGATGATCGGCTCGCTGAAGGGGTCGAAATAGGCGATCGTCTCTTCCGCGGCCACGATGTCTCCCGCCTTGACCAGGAGCTCGGCGCCGTTGCGGATATCGATCCTCTGCTTCTGAGCGATCAAAAGCAGGATCTTGCCCTTCTTGTGGATGTAGGCGATCTCATCGGCTGCAACCGGTTTGCCCTTGCGCTCCAGGATAGCATCCCCCTTGAGCACGCGCTTGCCTTCCTTGACCAGAACCTTGTCTCCCGTCTTGAGCTCGACGGTGCGCAGGACCTTGTGCACCAGGATGTAGCCCTTGCGGGTGAACAGGAGGCTGCCGTTCGCCAGGCTGACGATGTTGCCGTGGATCTCCTGGACCAGCACCGGATAACGCAGGTAGATCCTGTTCTCCTCGCTGATCTTGGTGGCCGC
>Ga0315280_10002722_pt1 | contig 28233 bp, 24 predicted proteins | sample YL17G06_40_MG_FD_203697 | JGI IMG/M metagenome (GOLD analysis project Ga0315280, IMG submission 203697) | Sediment microbial communities from Yellowstone Lake, YNP, Wyoming, USA - YL17G06_40 | ecosystem: Environmental > Aquatic > Freshwater > Lake > Sediment | place: USA: Wyoming | collected... | reverse complement strand
TGGGTAAGGCAAAGAACGTAACATAATCGATGTCGCAACATTGAAGGATGAGCAAGGTGAACGCAATCGACTTTCCTATAGCCTAGTGCTATTGTTGATTTTGCTTGCAGCAAGACTGTAACCAATAGACAAGAATTGCCTTTGAGCGGGATGTTCAGAGGCATTCTTTCTCTTTGTTCTCTCTAAGACCAGTTAGCTCTGATTCGGTTCTTTTTGCTTCGACTTGGAAATTGTGCTGCTATGGCTTTGAAGAGCAAGGTGTTGAGTTATTCTGCTCACTTTTTCGTTTAGTTCGGCTATTCGCTTTCCAAGTATGTATGTGGCTGCGAAGAGAATGAGGATTGAGAAGGTCGTGACGAAATGTATTGGCGTCTGCATTCCTAGGGCTTGTGTAATGTGGAGGAGGGTGGTGTAGAATTGGGGAACCGTCCCCAAAAGGATCAGCCCAAGCCACAAGGCGAGCCAGGACGCATATTGGAGGAGGCTCATCCTTCTGCGCACAAGTTCCTCGGTCGTGAGCAGAAGCATGATTATGCCGAAAACGGTTGCGGCGACCTCGTAGGGCTCCAATTCCGCCTAGACCCTCCCTGTCGCCTCGCCTGCGAAGGCTTTAGGCTTTGCTTTCCCGGCTGGGTTCAGGTTTCTCCGGAGACTTTATCGTTGAGTATAAGATCTTGAATCCGTCCTTGATGGCTGTGCCGCGATGCCTCTTGTGAAGGTATATCTGGGTTATGGGGACTTCCTTGATTCTGAAGTCTGCTTTCGCGGCCAATAGGAGTATCTCTGATGCCCAACGGTAGTCCCACGCCTTGTGAATGGCATGTTCTAAGACCTCTCTTCGGTAGGCTCTGAAGCCTGACTGTGAATCAGTGATCTTTGTTCCTGACGCAAATGAGGTGGCTATTGAGAGAACTCTGTTACCGATCCATTTGAGGAGAGGCGTTGACCCCGATTTCTTCAGACGTCTGGAGCCGATCACTACATCTGCTTCATCTTTCAATATTGGGTTCAGGACAGTAGGTATCTCGTTTGGGTCGTGTTGCCCGTCGCCATCGATTGTTACAAGGGCCTGAAAGCCCTCTTCTAGGGCGGCTTTGAATCCTGTTGAGAGAGCGCCTCCCGTGCCTAGTCGCAGCATATGACTGATGACTGAGGCTCCTGCCTTGCGGGAAAGCTCGGCTGTTCGGTCTCTGCTGCCGTCATCGACGACAAGGACTTGATCGCTGTGTCTGAGTGCTTCTGACACGACTCGACTTATGGTCTGCTCCTCGTTGAAGGCGGGTACTATGCAGACTATTCGCATAGCATGCTCTCCTTATCGAAGTCATCCCTCTTCAGGCGAGCAAATAGGGAGGGTTTCTCTGGGGAGTCTATGGGCTCTATCTGGGATCGCGGTCACCCTTTATGACATAGTCAATTCTTAGGCAGGTACAACTTTAGGGTTTGTGGTCGATGGAGGCGAAAGCGCTTTTTAGGTGTGGAATTAACCTTCTGTGCCAAGTTAGATAGATTGGACGCGAGAATGTTGAGAGAGTGTGGGTAGGCTGTTGGAATGGTCGATGAAGGAGATTGAGAGCATTCTTCCGCATGTGCGAAGATTGGGTGAGATGCGGGAGGTTCTTTATGATCAAGGCTTTGCTGCGCTGGCAGACCCAGTCCTACCTGTTTATCAGGTGTACAGGGATGTTCCGTTCAGTCGGCTGAACTGCAGCTCGTCGCTAACTGAATTGAGATACGATGTGACATTGATACCCCCAGTGAGTCTGGGTTTGGAATGCCCAAGGACCTATGGCCACTACCATTCCGCAGGGCCTAGGGGGGTGACATATGCTGAGATCTATGAGGTTTTGCAGGGAACTTTGCACCTTCTCATTCAGAGGACTGAGAAAGATACGGTTGCTGAGGTTCGTCTCATTGAGGGGCATCCTAGCGATAAGGTTGTTGTCCCTCCTGGCTATGGGCATGTGCTCATCAATCCCAGTGATGTGCTCTTGGCGACTGGCAACCTAATATCGAGAAGATGTGTGGCGGACTATGAGCTTTGGCGTCGAAGAAGAGGAGGGGCCTACTACGAGTTGAAGAAGAGTGGATTTGTGAAGAACCCTAACTACGGCAACGTCCCAGAAATGAAGCTAGAATCACCCCGTAGCCGATTTTCCAAGAATCTGAGACTGACTGAACTCTTGTCGAGGAATCGAGATGATTTCCGTTTCTTAGTGGATCCACTAAGCTATGAGGAAAACTAGCCTCGGTCATTCGCTCTTTCCTGCACCGACCTCATATGCGCGTATTACGCTCTGAATCCACGATCTCATTCAGAGATCAAAATACCATGTCTTGGAGAGATTCCTATGGACAGCGCGAGGCATTCTTATCATTCTAGAGCTTCGTGATAGACTCTTTCGGTTGCCTCCGCAACTCTTGACCAGTCGTGTTCTTCTGCGAGTCTTCGGCCGTTTCTTCCCATTCCGCTTCTAAGAGAATCGTTCTCGATGAGCCGTATTATGGCTGCGGAAAGTGCTTCCGGGCTGTTTGGGGGAACCAGAAGACCATTGTATTCGTGTCGGATCACGTCAGGTACTCCACCCACGTTTGAGCCAATGGCAGGTCTTCCGCATGCGTTTGCTTCGAGGATTGTAAGGCCAAAGCCTTCGGATCGGTCTTTGCTTGGAAGGACGAGCAGGTCTGAGGCGGCGTAGTAGGATGGAAGGTCTTCGTCAGACACGTCTCCCACGAAGACGACCTTTCCGGAGACGTTTAGCTGTGAGGCCAGTCTCTGATAGGCCGGTTTAAGGGTCCCGTCGCCTACAACTAGTAGGATCATGTCTTGGCGGAAAGTGCTGGCTAACGCGAAGGCGTTGATCAGAACGTCTAGGCCTTTATAGCTATGCCACTTGGATAGTGCGCCGACGAACAGGACGATCTTAGTACCGCCCAGTCTCTCGCGTATTGGGTTCGGCGTGAGGTCTGGACGGAACTTCTCGCAGTCAACTCCATTTGGAACAATTCTGACTTTTCTATCGTGTTTCTTTAGGATTCGGGATGATCCCGCGTATTTTCTTGAGGTTGAGATTATCCTTTTGAAGCCTCGAATGTAGATGGGCAAGATGAGCCTATCATGTGTGTTTACAAGTAATCTTGCTGTCGTCGTGAGGGGGGGTAGGTCGTTATGCCATGTAAGAACAGACGGGGTGCCCTTGAGTGCGGACGCGACGGAGGCGGAACACGCGTTGTATGGGCTTGGAAAACCAGCGTGGATCAGATCCATCTTCGACCTAAGAAGCATCCATAGAAGCCTCGCCGCTATTGGTGTGCCGTAGAGCCAGGCGGTGACAGGTAGACGGGTCAAGTTGATCTTGTCAACAATGTATCTTCCCGGTTTGTCTGGAGGTGAGGCACAGAGGACTTCAATCTCGTGCCCCCGTAAGGCAAGTTGCTTCGCTAGATTGTAGGCGTAGGTTTCAGCGCCACCCCGCCATGGAGGAAAGAACGAGTTGACCATACATATTCTCAGAGCGTTCACGACCGGAGGGTTTAGGGATCTCCTCTAACATAGGTAAAGGTTGCGCGCAGCGTGTGCGCAACGATGACTCGTCCGTTGACTTCTCGCCTAGTCAGCTCGCTCACCGTTTGCGAAATTGAATGACCATACGCCTACCTGAATACGGCTGACAAAATCCTGAGTCAAGTCAGGCGGAATGAGCTTTACAGAGATGGTGTTGCTGGCTGTATTCAAACAGTATGTTGAGTATTCGCCGTAGTTGGGGTCGTTCAGCAGGCTGATACCTCCTGAGATTGAGATACATACTCTTCAATACTTCTGCTTCGCTCGCTATTCGGCTTGCTTGAATCCTCAACCGCCATGTCCAAGTGTCTTTGAGTTTCAGTAGATTCCACAGGACCGCTCTAGCGACGGCGACTGCCTTTCTCGGTTCTAGTATGCTGAAGCCTGCAGCCATCACCAAAGTGAAAAGGAAGTAGTTTCTGAGAGCCCAGCGGAGCGATCGGCCACAGTTCTTGAGGATTGCTCTGAGAAGGTTTCTATGGCAATAATAGAACTTGCGTGCGTCAATCTCCTTGGCTCCAGAGGAGCCGGAGAAGTAGTGAGCCACCTTGGCGTCGGGCGCGAAGCCTACGCGGTAGCCGAGAAGCTTGAGCCTCCAAGACAAGTCGGCATCCTCCATGTATAGGAAGAATTCATCGTCGAAGCCGCCTAGATCCAGGAATGTCTTTCGCCTAATCAGAGCTGCGCCTCCGCAGAAGGCGAAGGGCTCGAAGCTTTCCTGATCGTATTGTCCTTGGTCAGGCTCATCTCTGCCTATGTCGACGAAGCCGCGCCAGAACGGTATACCCGTTCCGCCCACAGAGTCTAGACGAGATTGATCTTTGAGGGAGACCATCTTGCAGGCGACGGCTGCTATATCGGGATCACTTGCGCCTTTATCAATTAGATGCTGAATCCATTTCGGGTTGAGAACTTTGGTATCGTTATTGAGTAGCACAACGTATTCCGAGTTGATCTCTTTTATCGCTCTGTTGTAGGCTTCGGCGAAGCCTAGGTTCTCCACGTTGAGTATGATCTTGACTGATGGGTGACTTCTTTGAACATAGTTGACGGAGCCGTCGGTGCTTCCGTTGTCGACCAGGTAAATGTCCAAATTGGGGTAGTCGGTTGCAGCTACACTGGACAGGCATTGAGAAAGCCATCTCAACCCATTGTAATTTAGGACCAGGACCGATACTCTTGGAAGCTGCAGACGCTTGAACCTCCGACAGGGTCGCTTCAGACGTAAACGTTATGCGGCCTGAACTCGCTTTAGGTACCCGTTGACTACAGCTTCTGTTTCTCCGAAGCTTATCACTTCTCCCCTTGACAGGAGTAGGGTTTTCTCGCAGAACTCTTTGACAAGATTCAGTGCGTGAGACACAAGGATTATGGTTTTTCCCTCATTCTTGAATTCCTTGAACTTACTGAGGCATTTCTTTTGAAATTCAAAGTCTCCCACTGCTAACGCCTCATCTATGAGGAATATGTCTGGATCGGTTTCGATAGCTACTGAGAAGCCGAGCCTCATCTGCATGCCTGATGAAAGGTTCTTAAGCTTGGCGTCGCGGAAGCGCTCGAGGCCGGCGAATTGGAGAATCGAATCCATTCGTTTCTTCAGCTCGCTGTTTTTCAAGCCCATGATCGTTCCGTAGACAAGGATGTTCTCCTTAGCGGTCAGATCGGGATGAAAGCCTACTCCAAGCTCGAGAATAGGGGCGATCCTACCATTTGTGTCGACCTTGCCCTTATCTGGGCGAAGTATTTTCGCCAGGATCTTGAGAAGAGTGCTCTTTCCGCTTCCATTCTCGCCTATTACGCCTAGAGATTCGCCTTTGGCTACCGAGAAGCTCACCTCTTTCAGGGCCCAGAGCTCTTCATATGTGAACGTCTTGCCCGCAAGCATCTGGAGGGCTCCGGCTATATTCTCTAAGATCGTCGTTCGCCGTTCGTGTGGGATCTTGAACTTCTTCCACAGATCGTCTACATGGACTACTTCCATTCCTGTTACACCTGTCAGATCTCCTCAGCAAATCTGGGTTCAAGCTTGAGAAAGACGGCGTAGCCAATGGCCAGTAAGATCAGACCGCTGAGGAGTGGTATGAGCAGATCCCAAGCGGTTGGAAGGGCACCGTGATAGAAGATCCTCCTCACTGACTCGATGATTCTAGTAATGGGGTTGAGCGAGTAGAGAAATGCGTATCTGCTAGGGATTAGGCTGGCACTGTAGATGATGGGGCATAGGAAGAAGCCGGCTTGGAGAGCTATGTCCCAAACTTGGTTGACGTCCCTGTAGTAGACGTTCAGAGCCCCCAGGGACAGCGATGCGCCTACGATCAACACGAACTCTATGGCTAGGACCACAGGAAGGAGCATGACAAGCCAAGACACCTTCATGCCTAAAGCGAGGAGCAGAGGGAGCAACGCCAAGAACTCCAACGTAGATCCCACGAGATTGGCTAGGTTGCTTGAAAGAACGAGAAGCCAGCGCGGAAAGTAAACCTTCGTTACGAGCGAAGCATTGCCTATTATGGACCACAGCGCCATTGATGTGCCTATAGAGAAGAAGCGCCAGACCAATAGCGCTGGGAGGAGGAAGACAGGGAAGTTTTCGATTCCTGCTCTCAGAAGCGTGGAGAATACGAGCGTTAGTATGGCCATCATCGCTAGCGGATTCAGTAGCGACCAAACGAATCCGAGAAAGGAGTTCCGATACCTGAGCTTGAACTCTTTGATCGTCAGGTTCTTGACAAGTTCAGTATATCTTGGCAACGCGATCACTCATAGATTCGAAGCGAGGATGCTTCCTTTACCGAAGTTTTCTCTCATCTTTCCTCGGATCAAAATGCTCTCCACCTGAATTGAATGCGGATGTCGATTCAGAACACCCTCGTCTTGAACTCACGTCTTATGTGCTCACGTAGGTCATGTCGCCCAGAATCAGCTTGAGACCCTTGGGAAGATTGCTCTCGGCACTGACAATCTTCGCCTTCATTCCAATCAAGCTGTCAATGACTCTTTTTCCACTCTCAATGTAGGCGCCATTCATAACAATGGAGTTCTCAACTTCGCTGTTCCTTATCGTCACGTCATCCCCGACGGACGTGTAGGGACCTATGTAGGTGTTCGGCCCTATCTCACAATGCCGCCCTATGATGACTGGGCCTCTTATCGTGGTTCTGCTGCGTATCACTGTTTCTCGGCCTATCCTCACGTTTCCGACGACGGTCGCGCCTTCTTCTAACATGCCTTCGACAAGCGGCCGTAACTCTTGGAGCACCAGCTGGTTTGCCTCCAATAGGTCTTCCGGCCTACCAGTATCCTTCCACCATCCTTCAACAATCTGATAGTCAACCTTGGCCCCGCTGTCCATGAGAACTTGAATCGCATCTGTAATCTCGAGTTCACCTCTCCAAGAGGGTTTGATCTTCTTGATCGCTTCGAATATCTTGTTGTTGAAGACATAGACGCCTATCAAAGCCGAGTTGCTGACCGGTTGCTTAGGCTTCTCGACCAGACTCTTGATTCTGCCTTCTTCGTCTAGGATGGCGACACCATATCTACTCGGGTCTTTAACCGCGGCAAGGCCGATCACACAGTCGCTCTCTTTCTTCTTGAACAAGTCGATCAAGGGCTGCGCGCCCTGCTTAAGCATGTTGTCACCTAGATACATGGTGAACGGTTGACTGCCGAGAAAATCTTCGGATATGAGAATCGCGTGAGCGAGCCCCTTAGGGTCAGGTTGATCGATATAGGTTATCTTCGCGCCAAACCCAGAACCATCTCTTAAGAACTCCTTGACATCCTCCTTGATGGGCCCCAATATTACTGCTACCTCTTTTATCCCCCCATTAACCAGGTGCTCAAGCCCATACAGAATCATCTGTTTGTTTGCTATTGGCAGCATGTGCTTGTTGCCAGTGAAGGTCAGTGGCCTGAGCCTAGTCCCGTGACCGCCGGCCAGCAATAATCCCTTCATCGAATCTCCACCTCAAAGAACTGCTGGCTAAACCTATCCAAAGCTTCATCTATTGTTGGTGCTCTCAGAGCAAGATCCTTTTCGATCTTTTCCACGCTAAGAGAGCTGTCCATCGGCCTCTTAGCTACTTGCTTCAGTTGATCAGTCGTTGTAGGTGTGATTAGCTTCTCGTCGAAGTTGAGTTTCCGCGCAATCTTTACGGCAAACTCGTACCTGCTCAGCCTCGTTCTGCCCGCGGTATGATATGTGCCAATTCTCTCGCTGTTCGCCAGCTTCAATAAGACCTCAGCCAAATCATCTGCAAGGGTTGGCGAGCTATATTGATCCGTCACGATCTTGACGGGCTCATTGTTCCTTAGTTTCTGAGTGAGCCACATGGTGAAGTTCAGGGGCTTTCCCGAGGACGATTCGAGCCGGGTGGATGCGACGTAGCTGTATATTACCGATGGTCTTGCGATCAAATATTTGCTGCAGATTCGAGCTACAGCTCTCTCTCCTTCTAGCTTTGTTAATCCATAGTAGTTTACAGGGTTTGCGTCATCATCTTCCGTATAGTCGCCCTTGACTCCGTCAAAGACATAGTCTGTGGATACGAATATCATTCTTGCGTCATGGCGTTTGCATGCCTCTGCCACAGTCTTTGTGCCTTCAACGTTTACTTTCCATGCTTCTTCTCGATGAGTTTCGCAGTAGTCTACGTTGTGAAGGGCTGCTGTGTCAATTGCTACTTCGGGCTTTAGCTCCTGAAAAAGGGCCATGATGCTTTGCTGATTTGTCTTGTCGACTTGGAAGGTTCTTGAGTCATTGAGTGGCGGTTTTCTCGTCAGGTAGGTTGCATACACCTCAAAGTGTTCTTTCGCTTGCTCGACCATCTTCGTCCCCAATTGTCCACCGCTACCAATGACCAAGACTCTCAAGGATCGTTCCCCGCTAGAGAATCGTATCCCTCAATGCGACCTCCTTAGTTAAAGCATGGGCCTCAAGCAGGTGCTTGTACCATTCCACGGTCTTGGTCTTCGTTGAGTCGGTCACAGTTCCCTCTTTAAGGGCCTTGTAGACTTCCAGAGCTCCGTCCCGGGCCGTGTGGCTAGGCACAAAATTCAGCGTTTTCCTGATCTTGCTGAAGTCGACTCTGTAGGATCGCTTGTCGGGGCTTCCGTACCACTCGATATCGAGAGGTACGCCAATGGATTCGCCTATGAGTTTGGCCAGAGGATAGATCTGATAGTTCTGCTCGTCTGACCCGACATTGAAGATTTGGCCGTTTACCACGTCGATGGGACTTTCGATAACTCTGACGAAAGCGTTGGCAACGTCCTTTACGTGTACGAAGGGTCTCCATTGGGTACCGTCGCGCATCACAGATATCTTGCCAGTCTTGTATAGGCTGAGAACCATTCCGTTTATCGCTAGGTCGAACCTCATACGCTTGGATAATCCATATACTGTCGCCATTCTCGGCACGGTAACACAGAATTGCGTGTCGGCTAAAGGGAGCACATCACGTTCGGCCAATGCGTTGGCTTTCGCGTAGGTCGTTAATGGGTTCAGCGTGGACTCTTCATTCAGCATTCCTTCTTGGAAGCCGTATGCGCTGCAGGAAGATGCTAGCACGTAACGCTTCACGCCATATTCCCTGCTTAGCTTTGCGACCCTCACTCTGCCAAGATAGTTAATGTCCAAGGTCTTCGTAGGGTCGAGTTCACCACTCGGATCGTTCGAGAGCGCCGCAAGGTCTATGACCACGTCGAAGCCCTTCAGAATCCCGGCATCAAACCAGCGTACGTCTTCTTTAATCAAGTTGAGGCTCGGATTTGACAGGGTCTCAGCCAGAGACTCCTTTCCAAAAAAGAGCCTATCCATGCACGTGACTTTGTAACCCTTCTCAACCAACGCTGAGACTAGAGTGGAACCGATATATCCTGCGCCTCCAGTAACAAAGACCTTCACAATCAGCACCTACTTATGAGAGGGATAGAACCAGTCCCATGGCTTGCCGACCCGTGGATCATCTGTCTTTCCGTTTATTGCTCTGGGGACTATGGTCGGGTCATTCCATGGCCTTCTCATCTCATCCGGATTCTTGTAGTCGTAAAGCCTCGTAACAAAGTATACCGTTAAAGAGGGCTCGCAGCCGACTGTCTTGGTTCCATGCCAATAGTGGCCTGGTATCTTAACGATCTGCGGTCCATCTTCACTAGCTATGATTTCAGTGACGTACCCCTCAGTGGCTGGATTCTCGTCGTCGTACGCGCAGATCTTCATCGATCCCTTTACTACTAGGAAATAGTCGACTTGCCCCCTTAGGTGTCTATGCCAAGCTCGGATTATTCCTGGATAACTGTATGAGAGGTTGATTTGCGCGACAGACTCATTACCTACGAGTTCATTCCAATCTTGCCTCAAGGCTTCGGCAAAGAAACCCCTCTCATCAGGGATAATCTTGATATCACGAGTTTGGACACCGGGAAGACCAAGCTTTGGTAAGCTCAATGAAGGTTCGCCTCAGCTCGATTTGCATCCTGATCGCTATATAAACCCGCCCGATACTCTGTAAACCAAGTGATTTTCGGGATGATACAATGGAGGTAAGAGGAAAAGGTCCTGATCTCGACAAGGCCTGACGCGAACAACAGTTTTCGGCTGTCGCGTGAATGGGACCCGCGTGAGGGAGTAGCCACCTGGTTTGAGAACCCGATAGATTTCATGAAAAGGCTTGTCATCCAACCTTACATGCTCAAGAACGTCAGACGTTATGACGTAGTCAAAGAAGCAATCTTCGTACAAACGCTATCGCGCGCTTGCTAGCTTCAAGGCAGAGAACGAAGAAATAGGCGATGGCTCCGCCAGTTACCTTATGCGATGACTGAGCTACTTTTTCCAACAGCGTCTCCAACACTTGGAAAGTAAAGTCATCTCTGTCTTTCTTATTATTTGTCCAGCATCCTCTAGGTGGGCAATTCACTTATTAGCGACGCGAATGCAACCGAGTATGCAGGATCATTCCGGCGCCATTGCGCTAGGTGACTGTCCCTGCGAGGTTCCGAAGCTTGGCAAGACCATGCTGCCAAACCGACGTTGACCTGCATAGGAAAGACGTGAGGTGCTGGATTGCTAGATCAGCGGGGAGTCACTGAGCACACGAAGGTAGAGCCTAGACAGGAGGCTGAGGAGACCTTATGAGGGTCGGATTGGTGACTCATGGTTTTCCACCTAAGGAAACTCATGGTACGGAATGGCATAGTTATCTCTTGGCGAAGGAACTGTCGAAGAGGCACAAGGTTCATGTGTTCAGTCGGGGATGGGGCGAAGAGTACAGCGAATATGCGGAGGTTTTCGACGGAATTCCAGTCAAGAGGATGAATACTCCCCCTCCGCGAAAGAGATTCCCTGACACATATATAGATGACCGGGTTGCATTGAGCTTCTCCGATTTCCTGCAAGACTTGGAGCCAGATATTATTCATGTGCAGCATTGTATTGGCCTGGGCATGTCACTCCTTGAGGTTTCCATCGAAAGAAGCATACCAATTCTACTCTTCCTTCACGACTTTTACCTTATGTGTCACAGGGTTTTCCTACTGAAGCCCGATGGGCAATTATGCTATGGTCCGAAGGGTCAAAGATACTGTGCAGATTGCATCTTGGCATTCGACCACTCGCTAAGCGAGGTGAAGGCACGCGAGTTGGGTTTGATGAGATACCACTATGTCCAAGGTCTCCTCTCAAAGATCGATCACATTCTTGCTCCTTCTCAATTCGTCAAGGAAACGTTCCGAGCAAACTTCCCTACGATTCGCAAAATAACAGTGTGCCCTCTAGGACTGGATCTGAGGCTCAAAGAAGACTTTGAGAAGAAAGAATCGAGAAGATTGAGGTTCGGATACATCGGGCAAAGCTACCCATACAAAGGTGTCCACGTGCTGGTTGAGGCGTTCAAGGACCTCGGAGCAAAGGACGCGGAACTGCGAATCCATGGAGGCGGCGAACCGGACTATGTGGGTTCGCTGCGCAAAGATGCCTCGAACGCGAATATTCTATTCTCTGGTCCGTACGGGCATGACGAACTTGGCAGGATACTGTCCGAGATCGATGTCTTCGTTATGCCATCCACATGTCATGAGAGCTTCTCCTTCACAATTAGAGAAGCCCTCTCCGTTGGCATTCCTGTCGTGGTTTCAGATGTCAGAGCCCAGGCGGACGCAATCACCGAAGGGTTCAACGGGCTACACTTCAAGAGCGGAGATCCAGACGATCTGAGAGAGAAGCTTCAACGCATCATGGAAGAACCAGGCCTACTCACAAGACTGAGCAACAACGCGAAGAAGACTCCAATCCCGAGAATTCGCAAACAGGCAGAGCAGTTGGAAAGCTTGTACAGGAAGCTAGTAGAGCGAAGGCGAAAGACAAGGCCGGCAAGAGTGGAGCAGATATTTCCGTCGGGTCGTCCTCTCTTCAACCTTCTCACATACGTCAGAAATCTAGAGAAAACCAAGCGAAACCTAGAGACTGCCGCTGAGGAATTGAATCGTGTGAGAGGGGAGCTATCTGAGCGGGAGTCAAAGATCCAGGCGTTGGAGTCAGAGAGAGCCAACTTGACGAACGAATTGGATCGTGTGAGAGGGAAGCTATCTGAGCGGGAGTCAAAGATCGGGGCTTTGCAGGGCAAGATCGGGGCTTTGCAGAGCGAGCTGATAGGCATCAACCAACAGCTTGACGCTATCAGGCATAGTTTCGGTTATAGGCTCATGAAGGCCTACGCATCAAGGATCGACCGCCTTCTTCCTGATGGGACTCGTCGAGGCGAATTACGGAAGCTAATGGTCACCAGCCTTGGAGTAGCCGCAGAAGAAGGATTGCACTCGCTTCTAAGCCAAGCTTGGCGGAAGATCAGGAGACGAGAGTTCAGATCGGCTGAACCTGTTACAGCCAAGCCTGCAACTGTTAGCCAGCTGCTCCCTCAACCTCGCACATTGTCAGAGCAAGTGTTGAAGGAAAAGCTGAGCTTGTTCTTGTCTCAGCCTTCTGCCAAACTGGTGTTCCCGCGGTTCGAAGAGCCCATCGTGAGTATCGTGATACCGACATTCAACAAGGCTGAGTACCTATATCAGTGCCTTGAGAGCATCCTCGCCTATGGTGATGTTCCCCTTGAACTCATCGTGGTTGATGATTCTTCTCGTGATGAAACGCCTCGGTTGCTGGAGAAGCTTGAAAATGTTCAGGTCGTCAGGAACCGAGTGAATCTGGAGTTCATAAGAAGCAGCAACAAGGGAGCGGGCCTAACGAAGGGACGCCACATCCTATTTCTCAATAACGACGTGACGCTTACCGCGCAGGCGCTTTCTACTCTAGTCGCGACTATCGAGCAGTATCCAAGATGCGGAGCAGTTGGAGCAAAACTGGTTCGTCCCGACGGAACATTGCAGGAAGCGGGGTCCATAATCTGGCAGGACGGGTCAGCATCAGGATACGGACGAGACAGCAACCCACAGGAGCCTGAATACTGTTATCTACGGGAAGTCGACTACTGTTCAGCAGCCTGTCTGCTTGTTCGAGCTGAGCTTTTTCAGAAGCTAGGAGGATTCGATGAGCTCTATCTCCCTGCCTACTACGAAGATTCCGATTTATGCTTAGGGATACAGCAACTTGGCTTCAAGATAGTTTTTCAGCCTCAAGTAACCATCCTTCACCACGAATTTGGAAGCCGATCGTTTGAACGTGCAGAAGTCCTGTGCCAAGCGAATAGGCCGAAGTTTGCGAAGAAGTGGGCGGCAATCCTTCAGGAGCAACATCCTTACGGTGAAGTCTTGCAAGCACGCGATAGGCATCAAGGAAAGCGTGTCCTGATAATCGATGACCAAGTCCCAGAGCCTCGTCTTGGCATAGGGCTTCCCCGAGCCCGCCAGATGCTTGAATTTCTCTCTGAACTAGGTTATGTTGTGACCTTTGTGCCCTTAACCAACCGGACTCCATGGCAGCCTACCACAAGTGAATTGCAGCAGTTGGGAATCGAGGTTTTCTATGGTGAAAGCTTCAGGCCTGCGGAGTTGCTTCGAAACCGGTCAGGACACTACGACATCGTTATCATTAGCCGACCTCATAACGCGAGAGAACTTCTGAGCCTCACGCGCCAGTATTATCCAAACGCCCTCATCATCTACGATGCTGAGGCACTTTTCTCCATGCGAGAGATCTTGAAAGCACAGGTGGAGGGACGCAGCCTGAGCGAAACAGAGAAGAGAAAAATGCTAAGCGAGGAGTTGGATCTGATGAAGGAGGCTGACGTAGTCGTCACAGTCTCTGAGGCCGAGAGAGAAACCATTCTGAAAGAAGCAGGTCAGCTTGACATGAAAGTATGGGGACATACCCACGACTTGCATGTGCCCGCCACACCCTTCTCGGAGAGAAGAGACATACTGTTCGTTGGGTCTTTCACTCACGGGCATCCGCCGAATACCGACGCCGTCCTACATTTTGTCACTGGGATTTTTCCCAAGATCCGTGAGAAGCTACCGGAATGTCGCTTCATCGTTGTCGGCTCTTCACCTCCTGAACCAGTTCGTAGACTTGCATCACCTCATGTCATCGTCACTGGATTTGTTGAAGAATTGAGGGAGTATTACGAGAAGTGCCGTCTCTTAGTTGTGCCTCTTCGATTCGGCGCCGGCCTCAACTACAAGCTCACTGAAGCGATGAGTTACGGAATTCCTTCAGTGATCTCACCTGTCGCGGCACAGGGTCTCGCTGCTCAAGATGAAAAGCAAGTGCTCGTAGCTCGCGACGATGAGGAGTTTGCTGAGAAAACCATTCGACTGTATACAGATGAGGTTCTGTGGCATGAAATTCAGCAAGGAGCTCAACGTTACATTCGCGACAATTGCTCGCCGCAGATGATGAAGAAGAAGCTGGCCGAGATCCTCAGTCAACAAGCAAAGGGATCGAGTGGACAGAGCAGTTGAAAAAGAGAGACAGAACAGTCAACAACCTCAGCTCAGGATTCTCAGCAGCGCGCGCGTTGAGGGTTCAAGAGTTCCGGGGAAATGGGGGATGGACACTTCCAAGATCTTAAGGAAGTTCACCTCTCGGCTATTTCCCAGCGGAACTCGAAGAAGAAAGATTCTTGCTCTCTTCTCTCGAGGCATATCAATCGTTGTGAATGAAGGGCCCAGTAGCCTGGTCAAAGCCGTAATCCAAAGATATGTAAGGCGAAGAAGAGCGTTTCACACACTTAGCCTAAACGAACAATATCGAATATGGCTGGAGAACAATCAACTTACTGGCAGGATTGTTGCAGCCATGCGGGAGGAGATCGCTGGATTTCGACGTACGCCCAAGATTAGCGTAGCAATGCCAGTTCGTGAAGCGGATGGAAGATGGCTTGAGACGGCAGTTAACTCTCTGATTCAACAGGTCTATCCGAATTGGGAACTCTGTTTGGCTGTATACACATCTGTGGAGAAGCATGTGAAGAGATTTCTCGAGGAGTATCAGAGCAAAGACCTTCGGCTGAAGGTGAGAAACCTAGGAGTCGGTGCCGGGATCGCTACTGCATTGAATGCTGCAGTATCATCGGCTACGGGAGAATTCGTTGGGCTCCTCTATCCCAATGACGAGCTTACCTCCGACGCGCTGTATGAAATTGCTAAGCTTTTGAACGAACATCCTGACGTAGACTATATCTACACTGACGAGGATCAGAAAGACGTAAACGGGCGTAGAGTTGAACCATTCTTTAAACCTGACTGGTCGCCTGACCTTCTTCTCTCCATGAACTATGTAGGCCACCTCAGCGTTGTCAGGAGAAGCCTATTGGACGAAATAGGAGGCTTCCGTATGGGATTCGACGGAAGCGAAGACTACGATCTGATACTTCGAGTTGCTGAGAAAACCAACAAGGTTGCACACATCGCCAAGCCTCTCTCCTGCCGACGAATGGTTCCCGGTTCAGAAGCAACTGTAGGAGATGAATCCGCTAAGAAGGCGTTGCAGGACACGTTGAACCGCCGTGGGATAAAAGGTGAAATCCTAGACGGGTATGGCCAGCATTACCGAACAAAATACGATCTATCGGGCAGTCCTCTGGTGAGCATAATAATTCCTACAAGAGACCATCTCGGCTTGCTGAAACGTTGCATAGACAGCATAGAGTCAAAGACAACATACAGAGAATATGAGATAATAGTCGTGGACAACAACAGTATCGAGCCTCAGACATTGTCATACCTAAGATCGCTGAAGCATAGGGTGCTAAGGTTCAATGATGACTACAACTTCTCCAAGATGAACAACTTTGCGGCTAGACATGCGAAGGGAGACTATCTAGTATTCCTGAACAATGACACGGAGGTTATCGAACCGGGGTGGCTGGAGGCGATGCTTGAGCATTCGCAGCGCTCTGAAGTTGGAGTGGTCGGAGCACTCTTACTTTTTCCGGTCAGCAGCCATGGAAGCCAAGGAGGAACTATCCAACATGCAGGAGTGGTCATAGGGATCTGCGGAGTTTCAGGACACGCCTTCAGAAATTTGCATATGAACCGTCCCAACCACTTCGATCTGCATAGGGTGACTCGCAACTGCAGCGCAGTAACCTTCGCTTGCGCGATGATGAGAAAAGACGTGTTCGAACAATTCAATGGCCTAGATGAGGACATACCAATCTCCTTCAATGATGTAGATCTCTGCCTTCGCATTCGGAAAAAAGGATACTTGATAGTCTTTACTCCATACGCTGTTCTCTATCACCATGAGTGCGCAACTAGAAGACGACTACATCCGCCAGAAGATGAGACCTCCATGCTGAATCGCTGGTCGAATAGCATTCTGGAGGCCGACCCTTACTACAACCCGAATCTAACCCTTCTGAGGGAGGACTTCTCATTGGCGCCAAAATGCTTCAACGTAAGGGCGCTAACCATATTGCTTGAACTCTATCATTCAAGGCTCGATTTGCAAAGAGCATATCCGGAGGTCATGGATGGCAATTATCAAAGGTTGATTGATTGGGCTGCTGAATGCGGAATCACCATTGACGGTGCAAGATACCTGCTCAGACCTTATCATGCATGGTATGTAGAGAAGTCCTCGAAGAAAGTCAAACCTGTTGCCACAATCCTCGGATTGTATAATGTTGACTCTCATCTACAAAGGTTGTTTCCCGAAGTGTTGAGGCAGGACTACAGGCGGCTGATAGCATGGGCCTCGGAGATAAGGGAAGCGGACTATCAACGCAACCCCGCGCTAAGGTGCCTGCTACCACACATGTCTATCTATAGCGCGATGGCATGTGAAGGATCTTTGCTGAGGAGAAGCGCTCATGCCATACCATGAGCGCTCTTGTTTGTGGGTTGGATGTGCATAAGGAGTCGACTTATGCAACGATTCTGAATAGTGAAGGAGAGATAGTTAGCCAAGGAAGAATGAGTAATGATAGGGTTCTGCCGTATCTATCAGGCTTCAGGATAGACAGGATCGGTATGGAGTCCTCGAACCAGATAGTTCCCCTGTATAGACTATTGACAAGGAATGGCTATCATGTCTTGGTTTCTCATCCGAAGAAGACAAGGTACATAGCTGAGGCAAAGATCAAAAGCAACTGCGTAGACTCTAAACGCGTCTTAAGTGCGTGTCGGGCAACAACAGCCTTCATAGCATTGTTCATCAGATCGATGCTGAAGAACCAAGCTCAAAAATGAATGCCCTAGAAAATCCAGCCAGCGAAGAGAAAAAGCTCAACACAGCTTATTAACGATTTCTCCCTAGTTTGAGTCTAACGAAACAGATTGAGGAAAGCAAATGAAGGCGGCGGGCTTGACGGGGCTTCTGGTTCTGTTGGTCTTATCTGCCGTCATTTGTAGCTCCCAGCAAGAGTCCCCGCAACTCTTCATCGAAGTCTCCATAGTCGTCTCAGAGAACGTGACTATGTCAGGCAGAATGACTGACATGAGAAAGAACGCAGTTCCTGAAGGCGTCGTCTCTATCCAGGTCGTGGATTCCCTGGGAAGCACAATTCACATAGCAAGAGTCATGTCCACAGCGGACGGCGGCTTTTCGGACACATTTGCCCTCAACCCTCGCATCCCTGTCGGAACATACACGCTGTATATCACAGCAAGCAAGGAAGGATATGTTGACGGGCGGTTTGTTACCTCCTTCCTGGTTTCAAGAAGAGATTTTGCTGTCACCATTACGCAGAGTGTCATCGCCATAGAACAGGGCGAAAACGCCACTTTCAACATTAGGCTTATTGAGGCTGGAATATTCAATGATACAGTATACTTGACACTCGAATCCGCCCTCCCGAGAGGGCTCACACATCGCTTCAGCGCTGAATCTGTGAAACTGAACGCCTCACTCACTTTGACAGTCGCTTCCTCTCCGGACACCCCTGTGGGCAACTACACATTACTGGTGGTGGCATTCGGGGGAGGAAGATCACACTCCGCTTCCACCTCCCTCGTCATAGTTGCGAAACAAAGGCCCGTCCCTGTGATATGGCTGATGCTCCTAGGTGGAGCGGCCGCCATCGCTGGCTATGTGGCGCTGAGAAGAAGATCGAGAAGGATAATACCTGTTGAGGATTTTGAGCCTACGAGGGAGGATCTCGAGGCCACAAGGCGGCTGGTCGAACTGGAACAACTCAGAGCAGAAGGCAAAATAGATGAAAAGGAATACTTCAGGCTGAGGCGCGAACACGAGAGAACGATCGAGCGAAAAGGTTAGAGATCATTGACACTCCAACGAACTTCGGGGGTTTGCGCTCACCATCTTTCTATCAGAGAGCTCAGAGTATGTACGCATCCTCAAGCCTGATGAGGAGACTTCTCTCCCTTTCTCGATGGAAAAACGCCGCCAAAAAAGTGGGAGTGGGTTGTCGCTCAGTTGTTACTGGGGCTAGTTGCCTGTAGCGACAAGGCTGATCTCTGAGAGGTCTACGAAGAGGTCTCCGTTGGCATCGGTCCATTTGAAGATGTAGTAGGCGTTGTCGCGTTGAGGAATACCTTGCCTACCGAACGCCCATGCTCCGGTCCCATACTTAAACCAGAGTGCGGCTGCGTAGCTACCCTTCCAACCGTAGCCATAGAGGATTATGACGTGCCTGCCGCTAACGGCGTACTTGAACGCCATTATGATGAACATGTCTTGGTTGGTGGAAAGGACGGATATATCCATCCCAGTTCCGGCTATCGCCGTCCCTGTTGAGCGAGAGTAGAAGTAGCATGTGGAGCCAACCAGCTGGAAGTAGGCTGGCGTCGCCGCTCCGGTGGTCTCGTAGAATTTGGTAGGGCCGCTAACAGCCCGTCCACCGCATATCACAGCAGAAAACGAACCTGAAACGACGAGTCCACCCGTGGAGGAACTTACCACCGAGGTGTGAGTATCCGTGGTGATGTATTGCCCGTTCGTACTCATACCTATCAACATTCCTAGCGCTGTCCAGTCGCTTAGCGAGGCGTACGAGGTTCCTGCAGGCTTAGTTCCCTGATAGTCCGGGTAGATGTAGTAGACTGTGTTCTGAGGCGCGTCGATCAAGCCCATCCCTCCCGCCATCCGCATGAGGTTCTCTGCGTATCCTATCCGTCGTGTAGCTGCGTCTGAAACGTCTGACCCGGTGTACCACATCTTGAAATCCAAGCGGTCTTGGATGACACATGGCCCGCGCACCATAATGTCATCCCAAGCGCCTGCTGAACCCGCATCCAGCACGGGATTTCCACCATATTTGGTCCAGCTCTTACCTGTCGTGGAGTAGGCGAGGCCTATCTTATGATGTGTCGATCCGTCATAGCCCGCGTACCACATAAAGTAGAAATCTCCCGACTTCAACACTGAGGACTCCGAGACCCACTCATCGTCCCAAGAACCAGCCGCCCCGACGTTAAGCACAATGTCTGTTACTCCACCTAGAGTTCCGTCATATTTCGACCACGTCCCTCCGTCAAGGGAACTCGCCATGCAGATCCTATATTGGCTCCCGTCATTGGCTGTGTACCACATTACGTAACCAGACTCCTCCTTGATTACAGTCGGACCCATAACGTCGACGTCGTCGGGTTGACCTGCACCTCCGGGCGAGAGTACTGGATTCTTCGCTGTTGCCTTGGTCCATGAGATTCCATCGCTGGATGTTGCAAGCCCTATTCTACGGGTGGTCCCGTCATTCCCATTGTACCACATCTTGTAAGTGGAGTCTTCCTTGATCACCCAAGGCTGGTCGACGTCCTCGTCGTCCCAGCTGCCTGCGGAGCCCAAGTTCAAAACCGGGTTCACGGCATACTTCGTCCATGAAGTGCCATCAGTCGAGGTTGCGTAGCCTATCTTTCTCTTTCCCGACCCATCGTCAGCGCTATACCACATCTTATAGGTTGAGCCGTCTTTGATAACGCATGGATGCATGACACCGTAGTCATCCCACGCACCCGCCGATCCCACGTTCAAGACATATGAGCCTGACTTCGTCCAGCCGCTTCCAGATTGAGCTTGAACACTGCGGCCTTGCGTTGACAAAACTATTAGTAGGAACAGAAACATGCAATAGAAAAGCCCCTTTGTCACTCTTGCTCCCAAACTCTTTCCCCCACTAACGTTTAGGCGACACTGTATATAACGTCTTGTGTGCTGGAAAAACTGTACCAGCGCGCTAGGGTGGTCGGAAATTATCAGAATTGACACGCGCTTGACAACATGGTTCGGTATGTTCAGCGCAGGCCTAGGGGAGATTAGCTTGAAAACGGGAATTTCCGACCATGCTGGCGCGCTTATTTCTTCCCTCGATCGGTGCTATGAACTGTGCTTCTATATAACGCCTCACATATCTCGTCGGGATGGCTTATGTGATGTATACTGAATCTTTCTCAGTGAGGCATTGACAGAGGTTGTATGGGCATGTGCTACAGTTGATCTGTCGAGGCCTAGACTGTCGCACTCCTAGATCTTCTGCGTAATCCGCATGAGGCTCCTTGCGTCTGAGACATGTTTACCTGCTAGGTTCCGCTTGCAACAACTGAGATCTCGTTTGACTGTTGTATCCCGTCGTTGTTTAGATCTGTCCATTTACAGACGTAGAAGCATTGCGTGTAGGTTGCCAGGTTGGGATAGACCGTGTCTGCGAAGTAGATCCCGCTGGCGTAGGTTCCTTCCTTTTCAAATCCCCACATAGAGAAGACAGTCCTGGAACCCTCCATGTAGACCTGAACTACGAAGTAGTCTGCCTTTGAGGGAGTGTAGGTAGACGTTGCGACCGAGTAGACAGACGTTAAGCCTTTCATGAACCTGTAGTGGGTCGCATTGGCGGAGAACGTTACGAGGGCACAACCCATATCCTCGTAGTATTTGACGACTTTGCTGGCGGCGCGTCCTCCAAAGAGAACCATGTTGCCAGTGAATAAAGGTGCACCGGTAGCCTGATTGACCTTGGTTGAGTCAGTTTGAATGATAATGTTCTGAGGGTTGACCCCTTTCGCATATATGAACCCAAGCGCCGAATCATCATACATGTTTCCCGTTCGAACGTAGTAGATAGTGTTTGCCGGAGCGTTCAGTACCGCTCCAGACACTTGATTCAATCGAGTAAGGTCCGAGATCTTAACCTTCACGACGATAGCTCCTGATGTCAATGTCCCCGTATATGTTCCGAAGTACGCGAAGCCGCTACCAGTGTCTATGACAGCTGACCAAAGCCTTTCTTCCCCTGTGTTCAGGGTTAGTGCTCCTACGCGTGTAAAGTCTGAAAGCCTAACCTTCACAACCTTGCCGGGCCACGTTTCTGTTCCAAAATATGCGAAGCCGTTGGCCGAATCGATGACGGCGGATCGTAGTCCGTCTTCTGCCGCGTTTAGTGTTAGTGCTGCTACGCGTGTGAAGTCAGAAAGTCTGACCTTAACAATTCTCCCAGGCGAGGTATCTGTTCCGAAATAGGCGAAGCCGTTGGCCATATCGACAACAGCGGAAAAGAGTGCATTCTCATCGGTGTTTAGAGTTAGGCCTCCCGCATTAGAGAAATCTGAGAGCCTGACCCTCCAGACCGTACCAGGACTTGTCCATGTGCCGAAATATGCGAAGCCGTTACTTGTATCAATGGCAGCTGAAGGAAGCGCGCCCGAGTATGGTATTTTTCCGACGCGGGTGAAGGTGGAGAGGTTGATCTTGACAACTCCGTTTTCTGATCCGAAGTATGCGAAGCCGTTCGCGATGTCGATGACGGCTGAACGAAGTGTATGCTCTTCCCAGTTTAGTGTCAATGCCCCGACACGCGTAAAATCTGAAAGCCTGATCTTAACAACGATGCCAGGCACAGAATAGTATGTTCCGAAATATGCGTACCCATTAACCGTATCTATGACAGCTGACAGAAGCCTATCTTCCCCTGCATTCAGGGTTAAGGCACCTACTCGGGTGAAGTCCGAAAGCCTAACCTTCACAACTTTGCCGGGCACTGTGTCTGTTCCGAAATACGCGAAATCGTTGGCTGCATCGATGACAGCGCAACAAAGATACGACTCGCCTGGGTTTAAGTTGAGTGCCCCAACACGAGTCTGTGCGTTCACGACCGCAAACGCTGTCTGGCACACTGCGATGGTTAACATAACAATGGCTGCTTGATGCTTCATCTTGCTTTTAAGGTGAAAGCAGCTACTACTCTGCTTGACACTTGGAGAATTCATTCCTTTGGTTACTCCACTGTCCACAGTGGGTATCAAGTGTGATTTAGTTCTTTCGACCACGCCTTCCGCTTATCTGTATCTAGTGTACACGATCCCTGACGCAGAATCGGTTTTGAATTCATTTTCTCAGTAAGGTCTACGTGTTAGCTTCCGCTTGTGAGGACTGTGATCTCGTTTGATTGTTGTATGCCGTCGTTGTTAAGATCTGTCCACTTGAATATGTAGTAGCCTTCACTGTATGACGTTAGGTTTGGATAGATGGCATCCGCAAAATAGAGTCCGCTTGCATAGGTTCCAGTGTGAGAGATGCCCCAGATCAGAAAAGCCAGCCGTAAGCCATCATGAAGTACTTGCATCACAAAGTAGTCTGATCTACTCCAGTTGTACAGTGACTTGTCTACGGCGAAGGCCACTGTAGCTCCTCTTATGAATGCGAAGTGTGTGGCGTTTTCGGAGAAATGTATCATCGCCAAGCCCTGATTTTCGTACGGCCGGCCTGCCCGACTTCTCCTGTGACCGGGTCGTAGTTGACAAATCCGTTGTTGTTGCCTGTCTTGATGAATCCGCTTACTGCTGTCCACTGAGTTGACAGATCGTTCCAGGCTACAACGTAGACACTGTTCGCGTATGAGGCCGGGTCCGCCATCACCTTCTTCACGAACCATATGGCGCCTGCCTGCGTGCCTGGCGCGTTGAGGCCTGTGATGATGAAGATGATTCGTCCGCTTGCGTCTGTGAAGCTCTGGACGAAGCATACGTCTCTACGGCCGCCGAGCCGCCGGCCGACCGGCCGTAGATTGAGCTGACAAATCAGCGCAGAAGACGCCTTTGTTCCTTCTGTACTTGTGATACTTCCCTGATCCCTTCCTTCTCCAGCTTGTCCACTAGATAACCCTGCTCTCATCTTCACGAGCGTGGGTCCCGGTTTCGGGCGGCGGAGCTGGTCCGCGTATTCCTCTTTCCTGCTGATGTATCATTTGCATCTCGATCCTGTCCTTTTGCGATTTGATTTGTGGTTTTGTTTGAGTGCTCTGGTCTGTCGGCAATGCGTCTTGGGTAGTTGTCTGGGAAATTGGCTGCTACTGTTGATAGTCTTGATCTTTGTTTTCATGGATGCTTCTTCTCGGCTTAGCTCCTTAACCGCTCCCTATGCTCCCGCCTCTGTTCGTTTAGTTCCCTCAATGACTTCTAGGCGTTGAGCACCTTTGGAATGGGCTGGGAGGCTCGAGGTCGCCCGATGGCCTCTTCGATACAAGCGAGTTTATTTCACTGAATCGTCCTATGCTTTAGGCAATGCGTTGGACTTTGGGAAGGTTCTGAAGGTTGCGGAGGAGTGAAGAAGCAAGGCGTTGGCTTTCGGAGGCGCAGTGGGACCTTGAAACTGCCCAGATACTTCATGAGTCACGAAGGTACAATTCCTGTGCCTTCATCTGTCAGCAAGCAGGCGAGAAGGCTGCCAAGGCGCTTCTCTATGCCATTGGAGAGTCACCCTTTGGTCACTCCATTCGCGAGCTCCTCGCGCGATATGCGGAGGCGAAGCATGAGAACCTAGAAGAGCTACTTCCCCTCGCCTCTGAGCTTGACCGGCATTATGTTCCTGCTAGGTACCCGAACGCTATTCCTTCTGGGACTCCGCATGAGAACTATGATGAGGTCGTTAGCTGTAGAACCTTGGATCACGCAACCAAGATCATCCAGTACGCCCAGAGGCAGCTTCAATGACAAAGCTTCAATCTCCTGGCCTTCAAAACGAACTGCAGGGTTATTGTAATCGACTTACACGCCTGTACGATCAGCCCACTATCATACTGTCTGGGTCAACAGCGGTCGGAGAGGATATGCCGTGGAGTGACGTGGATCTGATCGTGATAGCGGATTTCAAGAAATCCTTCCTAGAACGTTTTGAAGAGCTAGCCCCGCCTCTCGATAGCCGTTTCAACTTTGAGGTGATCGGCTATACACCGGAAGAATTCATCTATATGCTTGATCGATTTGATATCAAGGCCATCGAGGCGGTGGAAGAAGGCATTCCGATCATATGTAGTCCGCTCTTCTTCAACGAGCTGAAGCGGAGATTCGCCCAATTGAAGAGTAGAGGGCTCACGAAGACAAACTGCACATATAGGCTGGGCGATAGACCAACGCACTTCCAGAATTGCAGCGAGCAGGTCATATAGGCCGTCATCGTAGATGATGATGCTGTCTGCCGCAATGTCGAATGCGAGGAACCTTGCGGTTCTGAGATAGTTTAGGAACTCTTCTGGCAGGAAGCCCATTGCCTTTATAGCGCGCGCGGTTCGCCATCACAACCTTGACGAACCATAGGGCACCTGCTTGGGTGCCTGGCGCGTTGAGGCCCGTGATGATGAAGATGATTCGTCCGCTCGTGTCTGTGAAGCTCTGGACGAAGCATAGATCTCTCTGGAGCCGTGAAGATGCCCCGAACAACCTCGGAGAATCTCTTGCTTCAGCTGCGGAGAATGTCAACCTTTCGGATGCGTTCCATGTACGCCAGGGCAAGCTCGAGGTTGACAATGGGAGGCTGGAAAGGTGGCCAAGCGATTGATATTGCGCACGGGATTACGTGAGGCTGCCACGGCGTCTCTAATGACTAGTTCAACGAGGTGCATCTATCTGCATATGTGAAGCTTGGAGGAGGCTCCTCTCAGGCAGAACGTGATCTGGTTTATCAAGACTCTTCCAAGGATCGTGCCTAGATCGCCTAGCTGCGGTGCATGAGTCTTCACTCTGAACCATCGCCTGGCCAACTGGATGTTAGCTTCGTAGAGGTTGCATGGGATGCCGATCCCGGCTGCGTCCAGCTCTTCGAAGCCGTCTGGCCTAATGACTCTTTCCGAGAGAAAGTTGCACAGCGCCCTTGAAAGAATGAGAGCTCCGTCGAAGCCTGTATCCAACAATGCCTCGACTTGCAGGATCCCATCCAGTTCAGGTCTATGGAATCTTAATGGTATCTTTGGGTATGGCTCCACGTTCAGCTCCTTGCCATATCGATGCTCTTCCATGAGGAAGAGCCGGCATCTCTGCCTACTCATCTTAGGTCCTCTATCTTTCGAGGGTCTGGCGCTCTCTCAGGAACAAGTTCGAACGTTAAGCCCACCTTGGGTCTCGGAATCGTTGCCAACCTAGACCTCCCAAAGTTCTGAAGGTAGAAGATCCGTTCCTTGGAAGTTCTCAGTTCCGCCACTACACCTAGCCTTTTCAGGCTTGTTAAGTATCTTAGACAGGTCTTCCATCCTATCCTAGCCTCTCTACTTAGCGTTGCCACCGGTTTTGGTGCGTCGGCAAGGGAGGAAACGATCCTGTCTAGACTTGTCTCTTTCATCGCTGCGAGCGGAAGTTAGAGTACTCTCCCTTATTATTGCTTCGATCCTGTTGGGTAGACGGACATATGTAGAGAAGACGGATGGGTTTGGCTTCCTGCGCCTTCGAGTATTGGTTTTTCCGCGTACGATGAAGGGCAACGCTACCAACGCGAACCTGCCATCGAACGTGTAGTAGCTGAAGTGGTGGCCTTTAGCTGCGCTGTACTTGACACTCCAACGAATGAATTCGTTGGATTCTTGCTTCTTCATGCGGCTGACACCCACCAGTTTTGAGTGTTCCATCTCAGAAGCAGAGGCCATGCCAGTGGCCTGCTACCGCTGACTGCGGCTACTTTGCGCCCGTAGAGGATGTTGTATGCCCCGTTCACAGAAAAATCGCCAAGGAAGCCCATGGCTTCAGCCGTGGGAGGATGTCAAATCTCCTGAGTTACCATTGCTGCAAGTTCCTCAGCGCAACTTTCACGTCCTTCAATTCCATCTGCAAGCTTTGGTTGCGTGGTGCCGGAATTCTGGTAAGGATAGGAGTCGGTTGACCACGTATCTCCTCTGGCGAATTCGGCAAAAGAGATATGGCTTGTCTGACAATGTCTGACACATTCAAGCCTTGAGACCTTGTCCTTAGCATCCAATCTTGAATTTTAGTGCAGAGCTCATCGGTTAGGCGTACGGTTACCCTATTTGCCTTCGTACAGCTTCTCCCCCATCTTGTAGAAGCCGTAGACGTTGCTGAAGATGGGATCTGACGGCATAAGCAGGCTGCAATTCAGTTCTTGCTGTATCGCTTCGCGTATGCCTTTGATTAGCGACCCCCCGCCTGACAATACAATGGTGTTTGCACATTCCAGATTTGGTGGGAGTTGTGTGAGCAGATAGCGGGTGTCGTAGCAGATTTTATCGGTCAAATGTGTGACTGAATCTTTCAAGAAGCCGCCTACGTCTTCCTTATGCACTGTTGGTTTGCCAAAGGCTGTCATTGAACACGTTTTGCCAGAAAGGAATGCGATAAGATCGTCGGTAGTGGGCTTGAACCCATGCTTGGTTTGGATGTTGCTGGAGAGGCTTGTGAGAATGTAGTCGCTTGCGAGAGGCTCAGAAACGCCGGTGAGGATGTTGAGCTTCTCGACCACCGCTATTTCTGTTGTGCCGTGGCCGATGTTGATGACCGTCGCGCTTTGCAGATTCAGATCAAATAGCGTACCCACTGCCTGTGCATACACCACTAATTCATTAATGTGCAGCTTGTCCCTGAGCAGACTCTTGACGCGCTCGCGTTCCTCTTTGCCTGTCTCATAGGGAAGGCCTGTCACAACACAGACATCTTCGTAGAAGTAGATCTTGAGTCTGCGTAATGCTTCCTCAGCCAGTTTGATGAATGCTTGGTGTTGTGGTCTGCCATCCACCACTGGATAGAGAACAACTGCGTTTGGGTACTGAGCTATTTCAAGCGCCTTTTCCCCTACCGCTTCAACTATTCCAGTCCGATCTTCCCAAAGGCCGGGTTGACGGTGGCTGTAGACGCTCGGGAACGTGATTCTCTGATTGCCGTCAAAGATCTTCGTATAACCTGACCCAATGTCGAGACCCACGATTCTCACTCAAATCACCTTTTTTGAATTTGGACAGTGAGGTCCATTCATCTCCATCGATGACTGCATACGATTATTTAAGTAGTCGGTAAGCCCCGACTAAGCTAACCGACTGTCAAATCGGGAAGTCGTGAAGAAGTTGCCGAGAGGAAGAGCTGAAGAGACTCCACAAGAAGCCAAGAGAGTTAGTGAGAATCGGATCTTTCAGGCACTAGCCGCCAAGCATGATGGTTTAAGATTCAACGAGTTGAAACAGATGACTGGTTTGCATCAGGACACATTGTCAAACAGGCTGAGGGAACTGGTTGCTATTGGTGCAGTAGGTAAGGTGAAAAGAACATACCAGATCTCGCCGATGGGTCTGTGGGAAAGAGATAAGCGCGAATTGTTATACTACATTGAGAAGACGAAATCTCATGTGATCATTCTGCCCGGAGAGTCGAGTCAACCGGTCAAGAACGTGATCTATCCATCCATAACAGGATACGCCTTTCCAGCAGTCCCACCCCCCTTCCTAAAGCGTCTTGCAACAACGTTTCACGAGCAACTCTTTTGCTTCTTGGTAGATTCGCTAATTGAAGATAAGCTTCTTGAACCGGACTTCTTAAGAAAAGAATTCAACAGTAAACACTTCAAGCAACTGAGCCAAGCTGTAAAGTCCACGTCATTCAATCAGCATCATCTGGTCTTTGCGTTCAAGGTTGACCTCAAAACCCTCCTGAAGCACCTAAACCTTGACTACTTGAATAGGATTCGCAAGCTCAGCACGATGGCATGAGAAGAGAGTTTGTGAACGCGCGCTACCATGTAAAGGCGGATAAGTTCTGATTGAGGAAGCAGCGGCTTCAGGCGAGATAGCTCTTTGAGCTTTTCTCTTTGCATGAAAGTAGAATGCTGAATGGAAATTTGATCATGAGATCTTTTCCTAGGAATCCGTTCCTTCCGGGGTTTGCGAGTAGGAAAGGGTTTCCGTCAATCTGCCGCCACCACATCACGCTTCTACAAGCCTTGCGCGCGCGCTTTGAGCGCCGCTCTTTCCATGGAGCGATGAGTAGGTGGGTAGTAGGGCTGTTCCGATGGCTCCGGGTATTCCGGCCAGGACTGCGAAGGCGGTCATGGT
>Ga0315280_10002721_pt1 | contig 28247 bp, 32 predicted proteins | sample YL17G06_40_MG_FD_203697 | JGI IMG/M metagenome (GOLD analysis project Ga0315280, IMG submission 203697) | Sediment microbial communities from Yellowstone Lake, YNP, Wyoming, USA - YL17G06_40 | ecosystem: Environmental > Aquatic > Freshwater > Lake > Sediment | place: USA: Wyoming | collected... | reverse complement strand
AAGTTCAGCAAAAAGGAAAAAACTAAAGATACGGTGTATATCGAGTATGGAGCAAATATCTTCAGGAAGGCAGCCCTTGAGCTGATACCGGAAGGCTTGCCTTATTCGCTAGATGAGTTATTCCCTGAGCTTATAAAACGGAAAGAACTACTTGCCTATGAGGTGAGGGAGCGCTTCTACCAGATAGGTTCTCCGGAAGGACTGGAGGAATTTAAGAGATATGTCAGGCAAACCAGTGGGGTGAAGCAATGATAATCTCCAGGGCACCGGTAAGGATAAGTTTGGGTGGTGGGGGAACAGACCTGAAATCCTATTACTCCAAATATGGCGGCTTTCTGATTGCCGGAGGAATCGATAAATACATCTTCATCTCGGCTAACAAGAGATTCTATGACAGCATTCGTTTGAGTTACTCTCAGACGGAGATAGTGGATAATGTTGCTGATATAAAGCACCACATTTTTAAGGCGGCACTGAGACTGCTCAACATTGACAGTGGCATCGAGCTTGTTTCTGTTGCTGATGTCCCGGCTAACTGCGGCCTCGGCACCTCCTCCAGCTTCACCGTCTCGCTGCTCAACGCACTCCACGCCTACAAGAGGGACTTCGTTACCCAGAAGCAGCTTGCTGAGGAAGCTTGCCACATAGAAATAGATGTTCTGCAAGAGCCCATAGGCAAACAGGATCAGTATATCGCTGCTTTTGGCGGAATCACCTGCCTTACGTTTGAAAAGAATGGAGACGTCTTAGTCGAAGCACTCAAGATATCAGATGAAGCTCTGGATCAAATGGAAAGCAACATAGCACTTTTCTATACCGGAATTGAGAGGAGCGCCTCGGAGATCCTCTCCGAGCAGGATGAAAAAAGCAAGAAAGATGACCCTCAGGTCATTGAGAACCTTCATAAGATAAAGGAGATCGGTCTCCAAACGAGAAAGGCTCTGGAAAGCGGCAATGTAGACGAATTCGGTGAACTTCTCCATGTTCACTGGGAAACGAAAAGGAAACGTTCTCAGAAAATGTCCGACCCATTTATTGATGAATGCTATGACGTAGCTCGCAGGAATGGTGCACTGGGAGGGAAGCTAATAGGTGCCGGAGGAGGAGGTTTCTTCATGTTTTATTGCCATAATAGTGATAAACCCAAGTTGTCCCGGGCTATGAAAAAGATGAAGCTTAAGCCAATGAGATTTCGTTTCGATTTCGAGGGAGCCAAGATTTTAATAAATATGAAAAGATTCTAGGAGACAGGTTCTGCTCGAGGATTAGTTGAAACAGAGGAGTATCTCTTGAGTCTATCGAAGAAAAATCAAGGAGCGCACTTATGACTAGTCAAGATTATGTTGATAAGTATTTATCTGAGGTAACTGCCATTACCAAGCTGATTGACAAAGCCGCCGTTAAGAATATGATAGCTATTATTCTTGAAGTAAGAAGGAATAACGGCAGACTTTTTATGCTTGGGGTTGGCGGTGGTGCTGGCAATGCCAGCCATGCAGTTAACGACTTTAGAAAAATTGCAGGAATAGAATCTTATACTCCTACCGACAATGTTTCGGAGCTTACCGCAAGGGTGAATGACGACGGTTGGGATTCAGCTTTTGTCGACTGGCTAAGAGGAAGCAGGCTTAATTCAAAAGATTGTATCTTTGTCTTTTCCGTTGGCGGAGGAAACGTTGAGAAGAACATAAGCAATAATTTAGTCCAATCATTGAAATATGCGAGAGAAATAGGCTCAAAAATAATAGGCATCGTGGGAAGAGATGGTGGGTATACGGCTGAAGTAGCTGATGCTGTGGTAATTATTCCCGTAGTTAACTCGGAGACCGTAACGCCTCACACTGAAGAATTTCAGGCACTAGTATGGCATATGATAGTATCTCACCCCCTAATCAAAGCCAATGAGATGAAATGGGAGTCAATGAAATAATGTACAGGGGCGTTTTCTTAGATAGGGACGGTGTGATAAACGAGCTTATCTACTATCCGGAGCACGGGGTACTTGACTCGCCTTTCACTGTGGCGCAATTCAGACTCATTCCCGGAGTATGTGAAGCCATTAATAAATTCCGCGAACTGGGATTTAAGGTTATAATTGTTTCCAATCAGCCAGGGATGGCCAAGGGATACCTCTCCCAGGAGACCTTTGATAAGATCAGGAAAAGAATGAGTGACGAGCTTGCTAAGGAAGGAGCATTCTGCGATGGGGAATATTATTGTTTTCACCATCCTGAAGCCAGCGTTAAGAGGCTCAAGGCAAATTGCGGATGCCGAAAGCCCAAACCCGGATTACTTCTTGAAGCGGCGAAAGACTTGAATATAGATTTATCTCAGTCCTGGATGATAGGCGACGGGCTTACTGATGTCCAAGCAGGAAAAAGTGCCGGATGCCGAACTATCCTCCTGGGCAAAATGAAGTGTGAACTCTGCCACCTTATGGATGAACAAGATGCCCACCCAGATTTCATTGCTGCAAACCTGCTTGAAGCAGCCAATCTAGTCAAGAGTCACAAATCCAAGTTTATTGAGTTATAGAGTTCATAGAGTTTGTAGAGTTAGAGTGGCGAAGATTGAGAGATTTGAAGATATAAAGGCGTGGCAAGAAGCCAGAGTGCTGGCAAAGATGGTCTATGACGCTGCGAAATCTAACGGAAAATTTGGCAATGATTACAAGTTCAGAGAACAAATCCAAAGTGCGGCGGTTTCGATAATGTCTAACATAGCCAGCCCTGTGAAATAGAATGTATTACGTCTATATCCTGCGAAGCAAGAGGGATGGAAAGTTCTACACGGGGTATAGTGCAGATTTGGCGAAAAGGATGGAGGAGCACAATAAGGGTGTTGTGGAATCAACCAGGAATAGGAGACCGCTTCAGTTGGTTTATTATGAGGCGTGCGTAAAGCAGCAAGATGCGTTGCACAGAGAGAAGTATCTGAAGACAGCTTATGGAAAAAGATACATCAGGAACAGACTCAAGGAGTATCTAGGTGAGTTCAATTAGTATTTCATGGGGCGAAGGGTTTTCCAGAAGGTCAACGAGGGAATTTACTCAATTCTTATTCATTGCCAAGGGCTCAGCAGCCGAAGTTCAAAGCCAGCTTTATGTCGCCTTCGACCAAGGCTATATCAGCCAGGAGAAGTTCGACCAACTATACTCCAAATCTGACGAGGTAGCCCGCCTAACTTCCGGCTTCATCCAATATCTCCTAGCAAAGACAAAAACTCAAGCAACCCAACAAACTCAAGAAACTCAAGCAACTCAACAAACTAAGTGAAAGGAGGAACTATGGAAATCTTTATTGATTCAGCAAGCGTTACCGAGATCGGAAAATGGCTCAGAATGGGTGTGATAGATGGTGTTACCACCAATCCCTCCATTATGCTCAAGGATGGGATATATGACGTAGAGGCTGGTGCAAAGGATATTGCTGCCCTCGTCAATCCTCGGCCAGTGAGTGTGGAAGTTACCACCAACAACCTGGATGAGATGATAAGCCAAGCTCGGCAATTTGCTTCCTGGGCACCTAACATCGTTGTTAAAATTCCACAGGAGACCCAAGACGGTGTCCCTTGCTACGGGGTTATTAAGCAACTTGAAAGTGAAGGCATCAAGGTAAACGCCACAATCGCTATGTCGCTAGGCCAGGTTATGTTAGCGGCAAAGGCGGGAGCAACTTATATCAGTATCTTCGCCGGGAGAATATCTGATGAGGGCGGCAACTCACCCGAAGTCATAAATAACGCTGTCAACTGGCTGGAACACTGGGAGTATAGCAGCAAAATTATTGTGGGCAGCATCAGGGAAGCCATAAATATCCAGGATGCAGCGCTTGCTGGCGCTCATATTATTACCATCCCGCCTGAGTTCCTCATGCGCATGGCAGACCATAAATACAGCAGAGCTACCGTAGCTCAATTCGTTGGCGACGCTAAAAAGGCTCTAGAGATGATGGAGAAGACACGAAAGCACAAGGGTTAGTTTAGTTTGTTCTAAGTTCCAGGTTAATAGTTTGGGTGCCTCAGTCTCAAGGATATATTGGGGAGAGTTTGTCGGTGACGAAGGAAATGTCCGCATCGCTGCAAAATAAAGCCTCTTCTTAAGTCTTCATCATAATTCCAACTGGAGTGGATCAGATGGTGATGAGTGAAGAGTGATGGGTGATGGGTGATGGGTAAAGGGTAAAGGGTAATGGGTAATGGGTGAGGAGTGATGGGTGAAATTAGGACGCATAAGGATCTCAAGGTCTGGAAAGAGGCGATGGCTTTAGCAAAAGGGATATATGAGCTAACGAGGAATTTTCCTAAGGAAGAAACATATGGATTAGTGTCTCAAATACGAAGAGCAGCTGTATCAATTCCAAGTAATTTAGCTGAAGGCGCAGCAAGAAACTCAAATAAGGAATTTATTCAGTACCTTTATGTATCATTGGGCTCTCTTGCTGAATTAGAAACGCAACTGCTGTTATCAAGAGATTTGGGATATGCCCAAAGTGAGGGAATAGATGAGAGAGTCGAGCGGGTATGAAAATTGCTACTCGGCTTGACAAAGTACTTAAAAGGCAAGGTAATGACGAGTAAAAAGTGATGGGTAAAGAGTGATGAGTAAAGAATGAGGGGCAACAGAGGCTAAGTAAAGTGAATGAAACGCAACCGAGCACACATCACAGATCACTCATCACGCATTACCCTAGAGTGTCCATCATAATCCTCAACTGGAATGGGCTTGAGGATACCAAATTCTTGACATCCATACTCCTGAGCTGTATAATTGAGCCATCTGCAGACCAGGCATAAATATGGGGGTGAAGTATGGCAAAGACGACCGTTATTATTGATGACGAATTGCTGAATGAAGCAATGAAAGCGAGTGGAGCCAAGACTAAGAAACAGGTTATTACAACTGGGCTGCAAGAGTTAATTCGCAAGAAGAATTTAGAGGCTTTACGTCAAGAGCTAGGCACATTTGACTTAGCTCTTTCTCTGGAAGAGCTGGAGAAACTAAGAGATGAGCCATAACCTTGGTAAGCATCTAGCTATCAGTTCTCAGCCATCGGCAACTCGCCGAACATGAGGACTGACGCCTCAATAATCAACAATGAAAGATTTCAGAAGCTTAAAAGTATGGCAGAAAGCTCACGAAGTGGCGTTGTCCACATATAAGTCTACGCTATCTTTTCCCCGGCAAGAAATCTACGGTCTAGTAAGCCAACTTCGAAGGGCTGCCTCATCAGTCCCGGCGAATATCGCTGAGGGATGTGGATGTGACGGAAGCCGTGAGTTCGCTCGCTTCTTGGAGATTGCCTTAAGAAGTGCCAGTGAGACTGAATATCATTTGCTTCTTGCCCGGGACCTGGGCTACCTAGAATTGAAAACTTATGAGGTATTGAACAACCAAGTAACGGAAGTGAAGCGCATGCTTACAGGATTGATACGGAAGGTGAACGCTGAGGGCTGAATCCTGAGAGCTGAATGCTGAGGACTGAATGCTGAGGACTGAATGCTGAGGGCTGAATCCTGAGAGCTGAATGCTGAGGACTGAATGCTGAGGGCTGAATCCTGAGAGCTGAATGCTGAGGACTGAATGCTTACTAATGATCTTGTGCTCATTGATACCTCGGTTTGGATTCTGGCTCTGAGGAAATCCCCATCACCAGCGGTAAAGGATGAAGTGGGGCATCTGCTGGCAGAAAATAAGGTAGCTATTGCTCCTATGATATGCCTGGAGCTACTGGGCGGGACAAAATCAGTGAATGAGTTTAACCGGCTCAAGAGTCGTCTTGATGCTCTTCACCAGATACCAGCAAATGAAGCAAACTGGGAGCTAGCAGCTCAGCTTTCTTTTAAGCTACGGCAGCAAGGAAAGGTTATTCCTTATACTGACATACTCATTGGCGCGGCAGCAATTATTACTAGTTGTTTGCTGCTCCATGCCGATAGACATTTTGATTTGATGGCTGAGGATACCGATTTGAATGTTAGAAGCCTTATCTACGTGCTAGGAAAATGAACCCTCCTAAGGTCTCCATCATAATCCTCAACTGGAACGGACTTGAGGATACCATCGAGTGCCTTGAGTCTCTCAAAAAGATAACGTATTCCAACTACGAGGTCATTGTGGTGGACAATGGCTCTAAGAGGAATGACGCCCAGGTGCTACAAGAAAAATTTGGCGATTATATCCACTTAATTCGGAATGATAAGAATTATGGCTATACCGGGGGCAACAATATCGCTATAAGATATGTGCTGAAGAACTATTCGCCGGATTATTTCCTGATTTTGAATAATGACACCGTCGTTGCCCCTGATTTTCTTGGCCAAATGATTAAGGTGGCTGAAAACGACGCTTCTATCGGAATAGCAGGCCCCAAAGTCTATTACTATGGTTCTTCCAACCGCATTCAGAGCGCCGGTGCCAGAATAAATATGAAGACAAGTCAGAATTCCCTTATTGGCATTGAGCAAGTAGATACCGGGCAGTATGATTTGCAGCAACAGGTAGATTACGTCTCTGGTTGCTGCCTGTTGATCAAAAAGGAACTGATTCAAAAAGTTGGCTTATTCGATGAAAGCTATTTCTGTTACTGGGACGAGACTGATTACTGCTTTAGAGTCCGGCAAGCTGGTTACAAAATCGTTTACGCCCCGCACGCCAAAATATGGCATAAGAAGTCCATTACCTTACAACCCTGGTATAGGACAATGCGCCGGAGGGACCAAGCTAATGCGCTTCCTTATTCTCTTTACTTCATGACCAGAAACAACTTCAAGTTCATGAAAAAACATGCCACCACAAAACAATACCGCAGCTTCCTTGCTTATTTCTTCGGTTACCGCTTCTGGTTCATGACCGGAGTCTGTTTGCTTTATCACCGCGATATCAAGCTGCTCATCGCCTTGTTCCGCGGCGTAAGGGACGGACTATTTAGTTTCAGCTCCAGTGCCAGACATTACATACGAAATTAAACCAGTATCCTGGTGCCCATGTTTGGGCTGCACCGTTATCGTAGGCCCCCAATCATCAGTGATCAGATGGGCGGAATTCATCGTTTCTTATGCCCGGTTACCGCTTCTCCGAAAATTCGATCTAGCCTTTCGGCTATTTTCTTCCATGAATACTCGCCTTCGATAATCATTCGTGCATTATCTCCCAATTTCTTCCTCAATTGTTTATCCCTGAGAAGCTTGATGACCCAGGCGGCAAATTCCTTTGGATCGTCTGTAATAATTAAGTCTTCCCCGGAAACAGCGTTGATTCCTTGAGCTCCGATGGAAGTGGTGACAACACATTTTCCCATCGCCATTGCCTCCAAAACCTTGTTTTTGATTCCCGTTCCCAATATCAGAGGTGCGATGAACATAGATGACTTGGCTATATATGGTTGGACACTATCAACGTATCCCGTTACCACTACTGAATGATCGCGTGCCAAGTTAGTAATTTCCCTAGCTGGATTACGCCCAACCAAGTATAACCTTACTTGTGGCACCTCTTCACGAATCAAGGGATAAGTTGTGTCATAAAAATCAAGAATGCTATGAACAGTCGGCAGCGCACTCATATCGGCAACAAACACTAACGAGGGGAACTCCTCTTGTACATCCATAGGACTGAAATATTCGGTATCCACGCCATTTGGAAGCACTGCGCAGTTTATTTGTGGACATAACGAAGTAAGCAAATCCTTATCCCGTTGTGTTACCACAAGGCAGGCATCAAATCTTCTGTAAACCTCTCTCTCATACAGGCTGGTCATCTTATATGATATGCCATAGATAAGCTTTTCAACGCCCTTACCTCTAAGGTATAGTTGCCGATGCCAGTCATACACCGCATCATAAGGCTGTACCACTTTGGGCAAAGAAATATTTAGCGCGTAGTTAGCCACCGCCCTGGTGCAATATACCAGGTCAAACTTGTTCTTCTGCAGCAGACTCTGCACCTTTCTTACCATTTGCGGCGAGTAGTAAAGGTCCAACAGATTCGGGTGAAGGCCAGCTTTTGCCTTGGCAGACAAGTTTCCCATGCTGAGCATGTTCTTTACTGTCCGAAACAGTTGCCCGTACGTCGACTTGGGCATTTGAATCTTGATTGGTGTCTCCACCGAGCAAAAATTCGCAGTCTCGCTGGAGTATCGGGCATCATCCGATAGAAAGGAGACAAGTGTAATTTCATGGTGATACAGAAGGGAGAGATGCTTTATCAAGTAGAATACGGGGAGTGTGTCAGAGAAGGACGGTGAAGGGAAATCGTTGCATAATACCAGTATTCTCATTTATCCTTATCCTCCAACTTCGTGCGAGTTCAGGACTTGCTGATGCAGTTTCTCATAATCCACTGCCTCGCTTTCTGATGTAGCTCATGATAAGCCCTGCCAGCGCAGAAGTATATTGGACGATATAGTAGGTAATGAAGCCAATGGTTAATAACGGATGTTTTGCGAATTTCCGCCAGTTTCTTATTAATGGCAGCCTGATAGGATTTAGCTGCATAACGCCTGTGGTAGGATTGGCTTTCAGGAACCCCCTAATCGTTGAACCGTAATAGTATTGCTTCCTTACGATGTCCATCAGTTTCTTTGGTTCACCGATATGCAATTCCTGTGACTTGATTTTCCCGATTCTATAACCGGTTTCCTTTAGTCGGTTATATAGGTCATAGTCCTCGGCAGCGATTAGGTTCTCTCTGAATCCGCCGATAGCTTCGAAAACCTCTTTTCTGAAAAACCGTGCTCCCGTGTATAATAGCTCATCTTTGTAGCAATCCTTTTCCAATTTCCTAACCTTTGCCCAGAAGCTAATTGTTGGGTCAGAAGCGCAGAAGATGGAAACCGCATCATAGCCTTCGTCCTCACATTTTCGAGTAGCTTCTTCAACGATGGTTGAGTCTAGGATGAAATCAGAGTCTACCCGGTAAACATATTTACCCTGGGCCATCTTGACGCCGTAGTTTATTTGCTTGGACCTCTCTACACCAACCATGATATGGACTTTGCCCCCATGCTCATGAGCGATCTCAACAGTTCTATCAGTCGAACCGTTGTCAACTACTATTACCTCGATGTTCTTATAGGTTTGGTTCCTGATGCTATTCAAACATTTTTCCAAGGTGTTTTGTGAATTGTAAGTTGGGACAATTATGGATACTAAGGGGTTATCCTTCACGTTTAACCCTCTTGAAGGAAAGAGCTGTGAATAATTTATCGTATTCTTCAACTATGTCTGTCCAGGAATAGTTAGACAAGACCCTGGAATATGCAGCTTCTTTCAAGGGAACGAATGAGTCTGGCTTATTTTCGATTTCCTCTATTTTCGCTGCCAAATCACTGGCATCTTTGAAGTATAATGTGGTTTGCCCTCCTACCTCCATGTTGAATTCGTTACCGTGGGCGATGATTAGATTCTTCATGCTCATAGCTTCCAAGAGTGTTGGGTTTGTCCCGCCCACTGAATGCCCGTGTAAATAAGCAAAGCAATTCTGGCGGAGCATATTCAATAGATTCATATCATATATAGCTCCTGTCAAGATAACTCTTTCCCCAGCATTGTTGTCATCTAGTATCTTTAAAACATGCCTCCGATATTTTTTGCTGGAAAAATTGCCGATAACAACCAGTTTCCTGTTGGAAGTTGACTTCAGGAAAGCCTGGACAATGACATGGATATTGTTCTCAGGTTCAAGTCTGGCAACTACCAGCCAGTAGTCCTTGGGTAGCAACGCCGTATTTCCTTTGAGAAAACCCTGGCCGCTAAATTTCTGTTCGTCCCACTTCTCAACTTGTGGAGCATCTATACCATTTGTGATGTAAACTGCCTTCTTTTTGTATCTCCCCTCAATATACTTCTTGATTTCTTTGGAATCGGCTACTATCACATCAGCGAATGTTACTGCTGCTCTTTCACTAGTTAGCAGAATAGATTTCTCCAATTTGTTGAATTTCTCCCTTTTCCACTCAAGACCGTCAACATTTACAACCAATTTTTTGCGGAAGATTTTGGGGATGAAGAAGAACAATCCTGCGCCATAACCCAACATATAAATGCAATGGCACATGAGGCTTGACTCCACTAATGAATACACATCATAGAGAACTTCATAGATTATCCGGAAAAAGGGGCGAACAGGAAAGTAGAATAGATTTACCCCTTTATACACGGCTGGTTTACTTTGATTCCTGGGACCTTCACAGCTTACGAATATGTTCCACCCCTTCTCCACAAGCCTAGGAGCCACAGCCTCTACAGCTGTTTCGAATCCTCCATATTTCGCGGGAATCCCTCTCGAACCTATGATTGCGATCTTGAAATTTTTTTGTGGCTTCAATCCATACTGAGTTGTCATTTGCTTAAGATGTAAACTCCGATGCTCGTCTCCCTAACGAGGTCAGAACGATCCTTTGCCCTGCCTTGCCGTCTCCAAAGGGATTGCTCCACTTGTTTTCCTTATTGAGCATAAGAGTAGTGCAACGAAATATTTCGTTGGGCAAGGCTCCTGCTAGAATATTCGAGCCAACATCCAAGGTTTCAGGTCTTTCAGTATTGTCTCGTAAGGTAACACAAGGGATACCGAGGATGCAAGCTTCTTCCTGCACGCCGCCGGAGTCAGTAAGAATAAGCCTGGCGTTGCTCTCAAGTTGTAGGAAATCAAGGAAACTTATGGGTTCAATCAGTGTGATGTTCTTGGGGTTGAGGCCAAACTCGTTCATCCTTTTCCGAGAGTGGGGATGGACAGGATAGATTACTGGTAGATGGAATTCAGCAGCTACTCTATTCAGACCTTCCAAGATTGAGGTAAATCTTGCCTGGTTATCAACATTCTCCTGGCGGTGAAGAGTCACCAGAAAATATTTTCTTGTGGCGAGATTGAGGCTACTAAAAGTATTTCCTTGCTCTCTGGTTATCTCTAAATTCTGGTAGACAGCATCAACAATAGTGTTGCCTGTGACAAATATCTTCTCTTTGGAGATGCCTTCACCAAGCAGAATCTGTCTAGCTTTTGGTGTAGGGGCAAACAGGTAATCGGAACAATGGTCAGTTAAGATTCGATTGATTTCCTCAGGCATATTTCTATCGTAGCTTCTTAAGCCCGCCTCGACATGCCCAACTTTTATATGGAGCTTTGTCGCTGCCAAAGCACTAGCGAACACGGAGTTAGTATCACCCTCTACCAGAACAATATCAGGGCTTTCGTCCTGCAAGACGTTTTCCGCGCCTATGAGTATCTTCCCTGTCTGTTGGGCATGAGAACCTGAGCCAACTTCTAGATTATATTTGGGTTGTGGTAACTTTAGCTGCTCAAAAAAAACTCTGTCTAAATTATAGGAATAATGCTGACCAGTGTGGAGGATAAAATAATTCTCTTGCCTTTTCTCCAACTCTCTTATTACTGGGGACATCTTGATTATTTCGGGACGAGTGCCTAGAGCTATGGATATTTTCATCTCAAAATTTCTCTTAGATTTTGCGACATTCAAAAAATACTATTCCGCGCATATAAGCATGGCCTGGATCTTGGGACGTGGCTAAGCCAAGTTTCACAGGATACCAATCGTGTTCCAATATGGTAACGTAATGAAGTAAGGTTGAAAGTGCATGAGTACAAAGCGCATCGGTTTTATCGAGTAATATCTTAGGATCATCCACCACCATTTTATTACCAGCCTTATACACGAACATTTGCCTTTAATTTCACAAATCTTTATCTCCAGCATTGGTTGCTCTTGAAAGCCAGTCAATAGTCTAGAGTCGGGAGTTAGATTAGTCAAGGGAGATGTTATTTGTTTTTGGTGGGCTGATTTCTGCGCTGGCTATTTTCGACTGGTTAGGGCGTTCAGAATTATGCCGGTGAAGATGCTCAACATACCAGCGATAATGAACAGAGTGGTCAGTATAGTGTGGCCTATGGCGTGCTCGCCTGTTGTGGCAGCTATATTAAGCACCTTGAAGCCGATGATAAGGCCAGCCACCAGTAAGATAACACCTGCCAGTCCGAAGAAGAACAGGGGTCTCCTCTGCGAAATCATGACTATTATCCGACTGAGCACGTCTATGCCATGTCTGATGGGGTTGAGAGTTGAGCCATCTTTGGTATATATATTGGAGATGGGCACCTCGGTTATCTTGAGGTTTTTATCGGCGGCGTGGGTTATCATCTCTGATTCTATGGCGAACCCATTCTCTTTCAATTCAAGTTCGTTTATTGCCTTTGGTGAAAGAGCTCGGAAGCCAGATTCGGAATCGAAGATATTAGCTTTTGAAGCGAGCCGGGTGGAGCGTGAAATGACTTTTTGCCCGATGCGGCGGTAACGAGGAGTCTTATCTTTCTGGGCCTCTCTGGAGCCGATGACGAGGTCAAAACCCTCTGAAATAGGTTTGATGAGAACGGGAATCTCGTTGGGGTCATGCTGGGCATCAGCATCTAAGAGAACGAGAGTCTCTGGATTTCTCTTCTTTGCCTCGGCCAGTATGCTCTGGATGGCTGCGCCTTTGCCTCTGTTTTCGGCATGGCGGATTACGGTGGCACCGGCGAGTTCGGCAACCCTAGCGGTGTTATCTGTGCTCCCATCGTCAACGACAATGACCTCGTCCACATATTGCCTCGCCTGGAGGACTATGCTTCCGACATATCTTGCTTCATTATAGGCAGCTATGCCAGCCAGGACCCTCACTTCAGTTTGTTGAGTCATTTGCGTTCCTTGAGTCTATCTGAGTCCTGCAAAACTCAGGCCTCCTGTCCGCCTTAATATCTTCAAACCTTTCAATTTTCACCCAGTTAACTCTGTCAACTCTACAAACTCTACGAACTCTACGAACTCTATAGACTCTCTGATTCTACTTCACAGTTACCGATTTTGCCAGATTGCGAGGTTTGTCAGGGTCGCATCCCCGATTGATAGCGAGATAATAAGCCAGGAGCTGAAGGGGAACTACGGCGACCATGGGATAGAGTAACTCGTCAACTTCGGGAAGCCTAATCCAGGAATCATAAATGTCGCTTTCCTTGTCGGAGACACCGATAATATAGGCGCCGCGTGATTTAGCCTCCATGGCATTGCTCAGAGTTTCGGCGAAAGTATAGTCAGCGGGGCAAATAACAACTACTGGTGTGCCAGGCTCGATGAGGGCTAGGGTGCCATGCTTGAGTTCCCCGGCGGGCATACCTTCAGCATGGATGTAGGAAATCTCCTTAAGCTTCAAGGCGCCTTCGGAGGCGATGGCAAAGTTAATTCCTCTGGCTACGTAGTAGAAATCGTTTTTGTCTTTCAGCTTCTGGCTGAGCTTGATAAGCTCGCTTTTGTTCCAATCCAGAACTCTGGTTATCTCGCCGTTCAAGCTGGTAAGTTTAGCTGTCGCTTCGTCAAAAGCATTAACCATGGAGAAGGACAGCAAGTAGAATATGGCCAGTTGGGACAGGAAGGTTTTGGTGGCGGCTACGGCTATCTCAGCACCACAATTCAGGTAGATGACCTGGTGGCTCAGGTCAGCCAGTATGGAGTTTGGCCGGTTGATTATGGAGATAACTTGAGCTCCAGCGTCTTTGGCAGCCTTTACTCCCTCGACTACATCAGCGGTTTCGCCACTCTGGGAAACGGCGATAACAACGGTGTTTTTGTCTACGGAGTCGGCGAAGTAACCGAATTCAGAAGCCATAACTACATCGCAAAACTTCTTGCCCACTCTGGAAAAGAGGTATCTGCCGACCAGAGCAGCGTAGCGGGAGCTGCCACAGGCAGTTATAATCACCTGATTTGCCCTCAGAATATCCAGAGCAGTATTGGTGAATCTCTTCTCGTCTTGACAGGCTGTTTGGCTAAGTACCTGAGCTTGCTCCATTATCTCCTTGAGCATGAAATACTGGTAGCCCTCTTTACGGCTCTCAGCCCAACTGTGGTCGAGTTTCCTAGCTTGCTTAACCAGCTTGTGTCCTTGGGCATCGAAGAATTCGATTCCTTCTTGTGTCAGCAGTACTACCTCGTTATCCTCCAAACTCATCACCTGGGTGGTATATTGAGAGAAAGCCAGGGCATCACTACTAACATAGTAATCGGGGGCATCAATGCCCACAATCAGGGGATTGTTCCTCCTTGTGCCTATGATTTTGCCGTGGCCGTCAAGAGATGCGACCAGAAAGGCATAGGAGCCCTCAAGCCTTGGCGCTATATTTAACACAGCCTGTTCCAGAGAACATCCGTTTTTAAGCTCATCTTCGACGAGGTGAGGGATAACTTCGGTATCGGTTTCCGAAGTAAATTTGTGTCCCATCTTGGTGAGTTCCTGGCGAAGCTGCTGATTGTTCTCAATGATGCCGTTGTGAACTACAGCCACTCTGCCACTGCAATCGGAGTGAGGGTGGGCGTTGAATTGAGTGACAGCGCCATGGGTTGCCCAACGAGTGTGCCCGATGGCTATATTGCCGGGAAGGCTTGCCAGGTTATGTTTCTGGATGACTTCGTCAACCTTACCAGCGTCTTTCTTTATCAGTAGCCTGCCATCGCATAAAGAAGCTATGCCTGCTGAATCATAGCCCCGATATTCCAGACGCTTTAAAGCCTCGATGATGATGGGAGCTGCTGGCTTCTGGCCACAATAGCCAATGATACCGCACATCTTAATCCGTTAACCTTCGTAATAATTCTTGTCTTTTGCCTTCGTCGAGTCTTGTTTTGTTATCCTCTACCTGGTATCGGGACTCAAGCAGGACTAACTTATTCGCACCCAGGTCCTGGCTTAAACATACCTGGGGCCCCACAAAAGAATCAGGGCCCACTCGAACCCCGGGCATCAGGCTGGCATTTACTCCGATGCGGCAACCTCGACCCACAATTGCCCCTAGTTTATCATAGTCGGTATCTACCAGACTATCACCGACTTCTATCTGGATATTTCCTTCGTCGAGTCGGAAGTTAGCCAGCACGGTGCCGGCACCCAAAGAGCAATCGTCGTCCACTATGGAATCACCGATATAATTGGAGTGGAACCAGCAATTATCGCCGATGTAGGAGTGCTTTACCTCAGTGGAATAGCCAATAACGGAGTTAGAACCAATGTGGCTGTAGTCTCGCACCAGGGCATTATTGCCAATGATGGAGTTTGCCCCGATATACGCAGGACCTCGAATCACAGCATTTTCCAATACCTTAACATTATCGCTCAGGATAACTTTTCCTTCGATGTTCGCTTTCTTGGAGATGCGGGCTGAAGGAGCAATATAAGGTTGAGCGTTGTCCAGAAAATACTCCATTACTTTGAAGATATGCCAGGGGTATTTTATTGGTGCCCAGAAATCGTTGTAGGGAATCACGTTGATCTTGTGTCCTGTCTTCACCATGTTGTCCAGAGCGCATTCATAGACATCATCCTTGGTAGTCTGTACGGTTTCAATATAGCGTAGAAGTTCTTTTGAGTTATTATGGCAGTGAATCAAGATGTTCACCAGGTTGCTGGGTTCCTCACCGGGATTGGGCTTTTCTACGATGTGTAGCAACTCATTTCGAGAATTTACCTGGAGGTAGCCTCCCGGGAAATATTTCTGGACTTGATAACCCAGGATATAGGAGGAGGCAGTGGCTTTTTCAGCTGCGGCAATGATTTTGGTGTACGCTGAGCTTGAGAAGACATCATTGGGATTTATCACTAAAAGCTGCCCGCGCAGGAAGGGCTCAGCGCTTTTCAGAGCGTCAGCGATGCCTGATGACTTTTTCTGTAGAGCAAAGTCGACTTTTACTCCGGGAATTTTTTTAATTATTTGCTTTATCTTCGCTGTGTTTTCAGGATTCCCAATGATTACAAAATGACTCAAACCTGCCTCGCAGGCTATTTTTATTTGATGTTCGAGCAATGGCTTCCCGAGGAAATCAAGGAGAAACTTGTCTTCAGTGATGGGAAACATCCTCTTGCCGCGGCCACCACAGAGAAATACAGCTTTCACTAGCTAACCTCTACCAGACTTTGAACGAGTTCTTTGCCTTTGCTTATAAGCTCCTCGGTCTGTGTTTGCGACGTTGACTCGGAGATTACTCGGATGACAGGCTCGGTGCCACTAGCTCTGATAAGCATCCAGGAGTCAAGAAAATCCAGCCTCAGGCCGTCAAGAGTATTTACCTTATCGTGAGCAAAAAGGTGAGTTTTCTCCTTTACCTGAGCCATGACTGACTCTTTAAGTTCATCAGGACAAAAAACCTTGGCTTTTTCGAAGAATAGCCTGGGCATACGTTGGAAGAATTGCCTGATTTCGCCAGCATTGCTTAGCTGACTTAACAAGAAAAGTGAGGCGAAAATGCTATCGGGATAATAGCCCGCCTCGGGGATGATGTAGACACCTACCTGTTCCACTCCCAAGGCAGCATCGAGCTCCTGAGTCAAGTAAGCCACAGCGACATCACCCACTCTGCCTCTGACCACTTCCACCCCAAGGTCCTTCACCGCTAGGTCGAGAAGGCTGCCAGTTTCTACCGTGGTGGCAATTTTTTTCTTTCCCGTTTTCTTAACAGCCAGTCTCGAGATAAAGGCAATGGGCTCGTTAAAGCCGAGGAAGCCTTGTTTGTCACAGAAAACAACGCGGTCGGCATCGCCATCAAAGCAGACAGCTAAGTCAGCATTATGTTGTCTCAGGAAATTAACTGTGCCTTGAAGAGTATCCTCCTTGGGCTCGGGACTTCTCCCCGGGAAAAGGCCATCTGGCTCATCATTTACGGGTATTACGTCAAGGCCCATCTGGACAAAGATGTTGCTGGCAAAGTTGGAGGCAGCGCCATTGCCAGGGTCAACGACTACTTTTAGGTGGTGATTAAATCCTGTCCGAGAAAGCTTGCCTTTAATGAAAGAAAGGTATCTTTGTTTCATATTCTGTGCTTGCTCTAAAGTTCCTCTCTTCCCCTGGCGGAATTTCTGTTCAAAATAAATTTTCTCTATCTCTGCTTCTTGAGCCTGGCTGTATCCCAGCGAATTCTCGGTGAAAAGCTTGATTCCATTGAACTCGGGGGGGTTATGGGAGGCAGTGACCATAATTCCAGAGGCAAAGCCCGATTCTCGGGTGAGCAATGCTAGCGCTGGGGTAGGCAAAATGCCCAAGTCAACTACGTTTATGCCACAGGAAAGCAAGCCCACAGTAACTGCTTCCTTAATTACATCCCTGCTTATTCTGGTGTCGGTAGCGATACAAACTGTGGAAGCGGGAGGCAGGGTAGTGCCTATGGCTAAGGCAACTTGGCGGCAGAAATCAGGCGATAAATCCTGGTTAACTATGCCCCGGATACCACTAGTCCCAAATAGTCTCCTTGTGTGCATTTCCTGCCTGCCTGTGTCATCCTGAGCGAAGCGAAGGATCTCCGAGATTCTTCGGTCGCTACACTCCCTCAGAATGACATGAGGAGTGAGTAGTTACATTAAATAGAGGATAGCACGGAATCGGGTGGTTGGCAATGAGCACACGATGTAATAACATATGTTAAACTATACTTCTCTGTCATAAGCAGCGCTGTTTTGAAAACATATAATGACAAAGGACATAGTCTGGGTTCTGCTAGCCACGGTTTCACCCATTAGTGAATTAAGGGGTGGCATTCCATTAGGCATATCTTTGGGACTGGACCCCTGGTTAACCTTCTTTATAGCGGTCGTTGCTAACGCCCTGATATTTTTTCCCGTCTTTTTTGCTTTGCGCCTTTTTTACGATAAGCTCCTGTGCCGAATTCAGTTGTTTAACAGGTACCTAGAAAGCCTGAGGAAAAGAGGTAAGCCGAAGGTAGATAAATATGGCTTTTGGGGGTTAGCTTTGTTTGTGGCTGTGCCCCTGCCTCTTACTGGAGCGTATACGGGGACTATTTTGGCTTGGCTACTGGGCATGGATTGGAAGAAAGCCTTCCCTGCCATTGGGCTGGGTGTAGTCGTGGCTGGCGTCGTAGTGCTCTTAATAACTTTAGTAATTTTGGGGATAATCAGTATTCCATGAAAACGAAATTTTCCAGGGTAACTAAATTAAATTCCAATAGGCAATTCAGAAACGGTTTTTGCTGTGGGCGGGCATAACGATCTTAGGTAGAGTCGATAACGAAAGGCTGGGTATCCTTGTGTACAGATACCCAGCCTTTCAGTGGTTCTACCACCTACGATAGTAGTTTTAACCCTTCCCTATTCTGAACATCTTGGTCCCGCATACGGGACATACGCCTTGAGTGGCCGGCCTGCGGTTCTTCATGATGATGCTTCTGGTATTCTTCATCTCTCTTTTAGCGCGGCACTTCATGCAGTATGCTTGCATCTGTTCACCTCCCTTTTTGTAAAAGGATAAGCCATCATTACTAGAATGTCAATAGTTTTCCTTAAATTTTCCTTAAATATTGTAAAAAATCTCGTTACTTATGCGTATTCTTTCCAATTCCAATTCGGAGAGGAAGTTCATCAAACGATGAGTGCTTTAAAATTTGGATGACCGAAATTCATGAATATGAAGGTCCCATTGACGTGTTCACTGGTGACAGGTTGGGTTACTTACTTAGATGATTTGACACACAAGTTAGATGTGAAGTTGCTGTAGCACCTGACGTGCCTTCTGACTTGCGCGGGCGCGGTGGCTGATTTGATTTTTCATCTCCAATGGAAGTTCGGCCATGGTCTTACCTATCTCAGGAAGAAAAAAAATAGGGTCATAGCCAAAACCATTTTCTCCCTTAACCTCAAGGGCAATCATGCCATGACACTCGCCATAGCATACCTTAGATTGACCTTCTGGAGTAGCTATAGCAATGACGCACTTAAAGCAGGCTGTTCGTTGCTCCCAGGGAACGCCGTTAAGTTTAGCTAAGAGAATGCTCACCCTCTCCGCATCAGTAGCAGCTTCACCAGCAAAGCGAGCTGACTTAACACCCGGCTCCCCCTTAAGGGCATCCACCTCCAGTCCCGAGTCATCAGCAAGAGCGATGAGCTGGCTTAATTTGGCATAAGTAATGGCTTTTAACCGAGCATTTTGCTTGTAATTATTCCCCGACTCGGTGACAATTTTTGCTATTCCTTCTTCAGCCAGCGTGGTTATTTTATAACCAAGACCATCCAGGAGAAAGCGGTATTCCCTGATTTTCCCTGGATTGGAGGTAGCTAAGAGAAGCTTCGGCATTTTGTCGTTAGATGTCTTGAAATCTTGGTGCCAGCTTCTTTGCCACTTCAGGCATAGTAGTGTATTCCATTTCCTCAAGCGGCAGGCGATGTGGTTCAAACGGACCCATTCGGCGCAGGAAATCCGCCACAATATTTGCTTGATGACGAACTTCATCGAAAGCAGGGTCATCGAAGAGGTCACGAGGCCCGATGAGCTTGCCATTAGCAAGTTGGAAACCAGCAGCTACCACTCTTGGTGGACCATCAAAACGGCAAGGATTGCTTTCCCGGATAGCTACCGGCATTAAGGGGCCGTGGTGCGAGCCTCTCATCCAGCCTTCTACTATGTTAACAGAAGCAAAGGGTTCCAGTATTTCACCCACAGCGGGAAATTTTCCCTGGGAGCGAATGATGCAGACAGGATCGTCCTTGCCTATGTATCTGCCTGCCATGAGAGATAATCTCTGAGTAGAGGAGACAGCAGCGATTTCACCACTCTCCTTATGGTACACCGCTTTAACGGCATAGCGGCCTGGTGCGCCAAGAAAAACTAGCATGTCGTAAATCTCCTCAGGAGCGTTAAAACTGATTTTTTTGCTCTCTTTGACGTCGTGGACTTCAAAGGTGAAGCCAGAGTGCATATTGGAGGCAATAACTAGCCCAATGGTGTTGAAAGGGTCAGCAAATATTTTATATAGAGGCAGATTCCAGGCGCCAGATGCCGTCTTATCCGCCATAAGTATGACTATGGTTTCAGCCTGGCGCTCGGAAAATTGCATCTCAGCCGTACCAGGTCCCATCCCCTTGACAGTACCGGAGAAAGCATCAGATAGAAGGTCCTGCCCGGCACCATGTAGTTTCAATCTCTTAGCTACATTGGTGCATTCCACAAATGTATCCCAGGCTAATTTGTGGATTTGTTCATTATCTTCACCATGTTGGTGAGTCATTATCAGCTGGAGGTCGTCGCCACAAACCGTAACGTGATGGTCTATGAGCAGTCCCTTGCCTTGGGCATGTTCCAGCTTTTCCTTAGCCTTTTGTATTACGTCGGGGTGACTGGAAGAATGCCCGACATAGCCACCGACGTCTGCTTTGATAACGCTTAAAGTTAATTCCATTTCACCCTCCCTTGCTGTAGTTTAACAATGAAAAGGGGTGAACGTCAATCTGGGATAAAAATTAGTCCTTCTTCACTGTTACCTAAAGCTTCCACTCTATTTTGGTGATAGAGTAAAGCAGTGTAAGCTGCCACCGCAGCATCGCACAGGTCGTGGTCGAACATGTCTAAATATGGCTTAAGACCAGGTAGAATGTCTCCTAGCTTGTCCCGGAGGAAGCTCATCCCTTGTTTGGTAGTTTTCCGGGGCATAATTTTACCAAAGAGGCGGACTTTGCTGGCAAAGGGATAGACCTCAATGACTTGACCAGCTTGTTTCACCTCGCGGCCAATGCTAGTTTTGAGTTCGATACCACGGTAGATCAAGTCCTTGATAAAGGTCTTCTTGCTAGTGGGATAACAAGGAATTCCTTGTTGCCTCAATTCTTGGTCACATTGCCTGTTCTTCCTTGGGAATTTTGGCTTGCAAGGACAACTTTCCTCAAGACAGCATAACCCCAGTGGCAAGCTCAAGGGGGCATCAATGGCTATTATTTGAGGTGAATAGAAATTTACCAGAGCGACGATATCTCTATTCTTTGTTAAGAAGCCAAGGTAAACAAGTTGTGATTTACTATCCAATCCTAAACAAGCGCTCGGTTTGGCTTCTGTTGAGGTTAAATCGATGCCCAAAAAAGTAGGATACTTCACGTTGCTGGAGAAGACTTTTTTCCTGACCGTTTTAATATCTCTCTAGCTGCCACTATACCTGAGGCTGAAGCTTGGACTAACCCCCGGCTGACACCGGCGCCGTCGCCAGCAGCAAATATATTACCGATCTCGGTCTCTAAACAAGGGGTTAACTTTAGCTGACTAGAGTAAAATTTAACCTCTATCCCGTAAAGCAAAGTATATGGAGAAGCGACGCCCGGAACTAGTTTGTCCATAGTCTGAAGCATTTCCACTATACTCTTGAGATAGCGATAGGGGAGGGCAAAGCTCAAATCTCCCGGGGTTGCCGCTTTTAAGCTTGGTTCGATGGGATTATTCTGGAGACGAGTTTGTGTGGAGCGGTGACCATCCAGTAAGTCCCCCAATCTCTGCACTAACACACCGCCGCTAAGGACGTTAGCTAGCCTTGCCAGATACTTACCATAGGCAATAGGTTCATGGAAAGGCTCGGTGAAGGTGGTGCTTACTAAAAGGGCAAAGTTAGTATTTTTTGTCCTGGGTTGGGTATAACCAATGCCATTGACCGTAATCACAGGGTCGGAGCCGCCTGTGGACTCCATAATCACCTCGCCTCCAGGACACATGCAGAATGTCCTAACCCGGTCATTGAAACTTCGGGAATAAAATTCGAGTTTTGATTCATACAATGTCGCAGTTAGCTTCTCCATGGTTGTCATTGGTACTTCGATTCGGCAACCCACATCTACGGGGTTGGAATCAAGGCTTAGTTTAAGCCTTTTGGCTTCATTGCATAGCCATTCTGCCCCCTCCCTCCCCGGGGCTAAGATTAAGTAGCGACAGCTTAAATTTTCACCATTGCTAGTTTCAACAGCTTTGACCGCACCATCGTCAACTACAATATTCTCAATTGTTGTTCTTAGCCTTATGTCTAATTTAGATGACAGATAATTCTGCATAGCCTTCAATGTTTCGTGACAAAGCTCTGTTCCCAGGTGACGCAATTTAACAGGGGTTAATGTGAGCCCGGCTGAAGCAGCCTCTCGCTCCAGCTCAGCTGTATTTTCCCCCATTCCATAAACCTTGGGAGGGGCGCCAAATTTGAGATAGATAGAATCAACATAATCTATGAGTGCTCGGGCTTGAGCAGAACCGACCAATTCCTTGAGCCGACCGCCTACCTGGGTGGACAAAGTTAGTTTGCCATCGCTGAAAGCTCCAGCACCTCCAAAGCCACTGACTAAATGGCATGGGGAGCAGAGGGCACAGCACCCACTTCTGTTTTGAACGGGACAAACACGATCGTCAATTTCTCTACCCTTGTCCAGAAGCAAAACGTCGAGGCCAGCGTTACATAATTCCAAGCTAGCGAATATACCTGCGGGACCAGCACCAACTATGGCAACATCATAAATTTTGGTCATTGAGGTTCATTCTATGGTTATTGACGTAACCAATCGGTTAAAAGGTTTCCAGATTTAAGGATTTCATCGGCCGCAGAGTATGGGTCGAGCTCTCCTTTTCCCACCCTCTCAATATAGCTACTCAGTTGCCCGTCTTGCTCGATTAACCTGAGCAACTTATGAGTGAGTTTTCGTTCTAGAGTTTTTATGAAGTCCTGTTTTCGTTGGAGTTGGCGACGTTGTGAAAGTCGACCCTCTTTACAGAGGGCTTGGTAGTGTAATTGGATTTGTTTGTAAAGTTCCTCAATGCCGACGTCATTAACTGCTTCTGTGGCTACCACAGGTATATTCCACCAACTTGGCTCACGAAGCTGCAGCATAGCTTGTATATCACGGACAAAGTTGTCGGCACCAGGATTGTCAGCCTTATTAACTACAAATATGTCAGCGATCTCAAATAGTCCTGCTTTCATCGTCTGGATAGCATCCCCAGATTCAGGACATAATATGACAAGCACAGTATCGGTCTTCTCCATAATATCTACCTCGCTTTGCCCTACTCCTACCGTCTCTACCAGGATAATATCTTTACCAGCGGCGTCAAGCAACTTGATCACAGAGCTGGCAGTTTGTGGTAGCCCGCCCACACTGCCACGAGTCGCCATACTGCGAATGAAAACCCCATCGTCAAGATAATGTTGTTGCATTCTTATCCGGTCACCTAATACTGCCCCTCCCGTGAATGGGCTTGAGGGATCTACGGCAATTATTCCGACTTTTAAGCCTTGTTTCCGCATCAACACTGTCAACTTGTCTACCAGGGTGCTCTTTCCTACTCCCGGGGGGCCTGTTATCCCTATGCAGTGTGCCTTCCCCAGGTGTGGAGCGATGAGCTTCATTATTTCGGGCACTTGGCTGCTTTCGTTTTCTACCAGGCTGATGACGCGTGATAGGGAGACGTTTTCTCCCTTAAGCATCTGTTCCACTAGCCTCATAATTTTAGGAGTCATCCATTATGGGGGTAAGGTTATTTTATAGCTTTCTAAATTAACGGTCAAATAGGTTTACTGATATGGCAAAAAGGGCCGGAGCTCAATTCAATTGCGAGCCAAGAACGTCTATAGACAGACACTAACAAAAATGTTTGGCGATTTTTGTCTTTCTTTACACTGGTTTGCCCACAGGCATTATATATAGGGGCTTAATTTGTTCGTCTACCCAGAGGATTGTCCTCACCTCTTCATCATGGAAGGCTCCGATTTCCACTGTGGCTAGCCCTAAAGCCACGGCTTGAAGGTGGATGTTTTCAGCTGCATGTCCTACTTCCATGTGAACATATCTCTCTCCACGTCTGCCGTATCTGTATGAAGTCCTGTGATAAAGAGCACAGATGACAATATCCACCGGGGCGTCGATAATAAATTCTTGGTTCAGAGTTGCTCTGGCTAAATCTGGTCTTAAGTCAGCCGGTTTGTGTAAGCTCAAGGAATGAGAAGCTGCTTCATAGTGGTAAATGCCGGCCTGTAATTCTTCGGGAGCTGGCTTTGCCTCGCGGGCAATGACACCTTGTTTGCCAACGACCACAAAAATCTCCAGTGGATAGGTAGCTCCGGCACTGGGCGCTGCCCTGAAACCTCTAGTTCCGGTGATGCCCTGGGCTGACCAGAGTATTTGACTCAATTGAGGTAAATCTAGCGGCTCCCTACGGTATCTACGAACCGATCTGCGCCTTAGTATCGTTTCCTCTAATGAAATCTTGCCTTTCAACTGAGGAGAGGGAAGCTTAATTATGGTTTGCCCCATGCCAGATTCTCCGCTACACGCAGAATAACAAATAACGTTTAGCCCTTGATAACGCCCATAGGTATAGCCATAGCCACTTTTCTGGAAATGCCAGCTTGGTGAACCACATCTATGACTTGAGTAACATCTTTGTAAGCTTGAGAGGCCTCCTCAGCTAGTGCAGAAACGCTTTCTGCTTTAACAATGATACCTCTGCTTTCTAATTCTCGTATGACATCTGCACCCCTGATACTTCGTTTGGCAGCACCCCGACTTAGTACTCTACCCGCGCCGTGACATGTGGAGCCAAAGCTTTCCTTCATGGCTTTCTCAGTGCCCACAGCAATGAAAGAACAACGTCCCATGTCTCCGGGCACGAGCACAGGTTGCCCTACCTCCTTGTAGCGTCTGGGAGTATCCTTATGGCCTGCCGGAAAAGCTCTGGTAGCTCCTTTGCGGTGAACACAGACCTTAATCTTGCGACCGTCTATCGTGTGGTCTTCTATTTTGGCTATGTTATGAGCAACATCATAAACTTGCTTCATGCCAAGTTTCTCAGGGCTTTTACCGAAAACTTTAGAAAAGCTTTCCCTAACCCAGTGGGCAATGCACTGCCGGTTGGCCCAGGCATAGTTAGCAGCACATGCCATAGCACCTAAATAATCTTGGCCCTCCGATGATTCTATGGGAGCGCAGGCGAGCTGCCGGTCGGGGAGCTGTATCCCATACTTTGATATCGCCTGCTCCATGACCCGCAGATGGTCAGTACATACTTGGTGACCAAAGCCGCGAGAGCCAGTGTGAATCAAAACTAATATCTGACCTATCTCAGTGATGCCCATAATGCTAGCTATGTGGGAGTCGAATATCTCCTTCACCACTTGAATCTCCAGAAAATGATTTCCTGAGCCTAATGTGCCGGCTTGAGGCATACCTCTCTTTATCGCTTTATCGCTTATCTTGCCGGGATCAGCACCAGTGAGACATCCACCTTCTTCAGTAACATCCAAATCTTCCTCGGAACCCAGGCCACGCTTTACTGCCCAATGAGCTCCCTCAACCATCAATCGGTTCATCTCCTTTTGACTTACCTTTATCTTCCCTTCAGAGCCAAGGCCTGATGGCACATTAAGGAATAATGCATTAATTAGCTCATTAATTCTGGGCCGCACTTCAGCTTCGCTGAGACTGGTACGCAATAACCTTACACCGCAATTAATATCATAACCCACTCCCCCCGGGGAAACTACGCCATCCTTAATATCCATTGCCGCCACTCCGCCTATAGGGAAGCCATAGCCCCAGTGGATATCCGGCATGGCAAAAGAGTAACCTACTATGCCGGGGAGAAAGGCAACATTGGCAACTTGTTCGAGTGCTTGTTCCTCACGTAGGGATTCCAGCATTTCCTTACTGGTATATATTAAACCAGGAACCCTCATGCCAGTTTTATAATTCTCGGGAATCTTCCAGTGATAATCGTCTATCTTAATAAGCTGTCCTTGCCATTGCGCCATGTCCTTAGCTCCTAAATGTCGAGAATTATCTGTGCCTTGTAGCCATCACTATTTTTATCTAGCTTTAACATATGATATGTGGCTGCTTTTACCCCTCTCTTTATCTTGTGTTTCATTGGGTCAAAACCTTCTCCATAGCAGGTAGCCTTAAGTTCATTATGAGTCAAACTTTCAATATCAAACCGATTGAACAGAATGTGGTTGGCATCAAAAAAGTAAATGAGTTCATTAAGCCATTCAACGAGCAAGCTATCTCTGTCCTCGCTGCTTACCTTCAAATTGAGGTGCGATTTCTCCTCAATACTTTCGGGCTCAGTGATCAAACTGAACAGAGCCAGAGCAGCGTTGGAAAAGAGCTCTTCGATATCTGTCCCATAGGCGATGATGCCTATGTCAGCGGTGTGGTCAATTATTTCAAAAGCCTTTTTCATTCCTCTAATGTCCATTATACAGAAATAGCAACGACATCTCCATTTATGCTTGCTCTTTTTGCACTGCGCTCAAGCTGTTGTTACAATCAATGCTGAAGACAGTAAAAGGGGCGTCTTCCCTGTGAGCTGTGCGATTTGGCAAATTATCAATTACCTTGTATTATTAAGGTGGTAATGGGCAAATGTCTGTGTCAAACTTGACTTCTCCGTGTGGGAAGTTATATGGTTCTAGCGATGCAAAGAATAAATACTAAAGGCAAGGCGAACCTACAGCTAGCAGCCCATTATAAGGGATTTGTCCGTAAAAGGTAGATAGTAATGCCCTCCCAGCATTATATGGAATGTGCTCTATCTCTGGCTAGGTTAGCTATGGGATATACCAGTCCTAACCCAGCAGTGGGGGCGGTAGTTGTTAAGGATGGACTTGCTGTCGGCATGGGATATACTCAGCCTGCTGGCTCGGAGCATGCTGAGGTTATGGCGCTCCGTCAGGCTGGTGATAGGGCGCAGGGTGCTACCATGTATGTTACCCTGGAGCCTTGCCCTCATTATGGGCGTACTCCACCTTGCACTCAAGCTATAATCGATGCCGGCATTTCAGAGGTTCATATCGCCTTGCTTGACCCCAACCCTGTGGTTTCCGGGCGTGGGGTAAGCAGGCTAAATGAAATAGGCATCAAGACCCATATAGGTATGTGTCAGCAAGAAGCTTACGAAATAAACGAGGCTTATATTAAGCACATTACTACGGGTTTACCATTTGTCGTGGCCAAATTCGCCATGAGCCTTGACGGCAAGATTGCTACTAAAACCGGTGATTCTAAATGGATAACCAAGGAAGAGGCAAGAAAGTATGCACATGCCCTGCGCTATACTGTCGACGTCATAATGGTAGGGGTAAACACCATTGTTGCTGATAATCCTCGCCTCACCGCTAAAGGTTGTGGTGGTAGAGGTGGTATAGGAAAAATGCAGCCTCTACGCTTAGTTGTTGATAGTAAAGGTAAAGTACCCTTGACCGCTCATATTTTTGAGCCACCAGGCGAGGTTTTGCTCGCTGTAGCAGCACCTTTTGACTCTGTAAAGAAAGAAAAATTTGTAGAGGCGGGTGCCGAGGTACTGGAATTACCAGCCAGGGAAGGCTCGGTAGATATTGTGGAGTTATTTAAGTTGTTGGGAAGACGAGAGATTGTCACTGTCCTAGTGGAGGGAGGTGGTAAGCTTCTTGGTTCACTTTTTGACCACCACTTAGTGGATAAGGTATTGGCTTTCATTTCACCAATCATTATTGGCGGCTGTGAGGCTATAAGTGTGGGGGGAAATGGCGTTGATAATATAGCTAAGGCTTCGCGCCTTAGTCGAGTTGACATCAAGAGTTTCGGTGATGATATATTAGTTAGTGGATACGTGGAGGAACGATTACCGCAAGAGGCGTAGGTTTTTAGGCGTAGAGTATGTTCACAGGGATAGTTGAGGAGATTGGTATAGTTAAGGAAACAAGCCGAGACCGCTTGGCCTTCGAAGCCCACAAGGTGCTTGAAGGAACGAAAGTGGGCGATAGCATAGCTGTTAATGGTGTTTGCTTAACTGTTGTCTCCTTGGAAAATTATGGCTTCAGTGTTAATGTTATGCCTGAGACGTTACGTTGCACTAATCTCGGTAGACTTCATTATAGCGACCAGGTAAATTTGGAAAGGGCACTGGTACTGGGGGGACGCCTGGGTGGCCATTTAGTGTTGGGTCATGTCGATGATACGGGAGAAGTAATGGATGTAACTAGCGAAGAAACCGCGCGTATTATGAGGATTTCAACACCAGCTAAATTAATGCCTTACATTGTAGATAAAGGCTTTATCGCTGTTGATGGTGTTAGTCTCACCATTGTAGACCTCGATGGTTTTTCTTTTGTTGTGTCTCTGGTAGCTTACACTATGGAACATACTACGTTAGGTGGGAAAAGACCTGGAGACGTAATCAATTTAGAAGCAGACATCATAGCTAAATATGTGGAATGTCTTAAGGAGCGAAAAAGACAAAGTTTAAACTTCGAGTTCCTTAAGGAATATGGATTTGTAGAGGGAATAGATGCTGGCTAACATTTCCGAGGCAATTGAAGATATAAGGGCAGGCAAGTTTATCATTATCGTTGATGACGAGTCACGCGAAAATGAAGGCGATTTGGCCATGGCTGCCGAGAAGGTTACCCCTGAGGCAATAAATTTTATGGCTAAG
>Ga0315280_10002720_pt1 | contig 28248 bp, 20 predicted proteins | sample YL17G06_40_MG_FD_203697 | JGI IMG/M metagenome (GOLD analysis project Ga0315280, IMG submission 203697) | Sediment microbial communities from Yellowstone Lake, YNP, Wyoming, USA - YL17G06_40 | ecosystem: Environmental > Aquatic > Freshwater > Lake > Sediment | place: USA: Wyoming | collected... | reverse complement strand
CCCTTTGGCGGGTTCAAGCGCTCCGGCTTCTTCGGCCGCGACAAGTCGATCTACGCCCACTACCAGTACACGGAACTGAAGACGATCTGGATGCAGATCGCGCCGTGAGGGGCGGCCTTCAGGGGGCCGTCCTTCCCAACAACACTGTCCGAGCAGGCCGACGCAAGACATGGCTCTTGAGACTGTCCGGCCAAGGAGTATTTGACAGCCATCTTCTCGCTGCCGCTATTGCCCGTTAGTGTAAGACCATCTGCTACGAATCGAAATTCAGTGGAGGAAGATAATGGACCAGGAACTGCTCAAGAGAGTCTGCAACGCACCCGGCGTATCTGGGTTCGAAGACGGGGCGCAAGAGGTTGCGGTGGATGTTCTGGGCCGCTGTTGCGACGAAGTGCGTCGCGACCGGCTGGGCAATGTCATCGCCGTCAAAAGAGCCACGCGCCCGCCCGCCAAGGGCAAACGGCCGGTCCGTGTGCTGCTGGGCGCGCACGCCGATGAGATCGGCTTGATGGTCAAGCACATCAACGAGAAAGGGTTCATCCACTTCATTCAGATGGGCGGCATTAACCCCCAGGTCGCGGAGTCGCAGCGCGTCATCATCCACGGCCGAAAGCCTGTGCGCGGCGTGGTGGTGCCGAAACCGGCTGAAAAGGACGGGAAGCCCGCTGCGCTCGATGATCTGCTCATCGACACCGGTCTGTCCAGAAAGGAACTGCTTCAACGGATCGATGTGGGCGATATTGTCACGTTCGACGAGGACGTGTCGCTGCTGAACGGCAAGATGTGGGTGGGCCGCAACTTCGACGACCGCATCGGCACGTACTGCCTGCTGGAAGCCATGCGTCAGGTGGGGGAAACCCGCGTTGACGTATATGCCGTGAGCTCGGTGCAGGAGGAAGTCGGCCTGCGCGGGATGCGCCCGGCCGCCTTTGGGATCGAACCCGACATCGGCATCGCCCTGGACGGCAGCATGACGCGCGGCGCCTACGTCAAGGACAGTCAGAACCTCTGCGAACCGGGCGAGGGCACCGGCATCTACCTGGTTGACAACCTGACGATCGGCCATCGAGGCCTGCTGCGTTTTCTGTACGACTTGTGCAAAAAGAACAAGATTCCCTACCAGAAGAACATCGGCGGCGGCACCGATGCGTCCGCCATCCAGCAGTCCCGGGCCGGCGTCATCTCCACCACTGTCGGCGCGCCCGTGCGCTACATGCATTCGACGGTGCAACTGTGTCACGCCGACGATATGGACGCCACGGTCAAACTGCTGACTACGTTCATGGAGCACGCGCACGAGTTTCCAACAGAGTAGGGCGGAGGAGCAGGAGAAGCCATGAAAATCGCAGCCGTCACCGCAACACCCCTCCGCATCCCTCTCGCGCAGTTCTTCTACAACTCGCAGAACGCCGGAACGAAGCGCGAATGGGGCGGACGGCTGAGCCGGGTCTCGCCCAAACGGCCGTCGCCCATCCTGGAATATCTGCTTGTCCGCATCGAGACCGACGCGGGCGCGGCCGGGATCGGGGAAGCGCAGGCCGACATTGGTTTTTTCGGCCAGACAGTCGAAGAGATCCGGGCCGCCGTTGAGGATTACCTGGGGCCCCAGCTTGTAGGCGAGGATCCCTTCGACCGCGAATACCTGATGCATCACATCGATTACCGGGGAAACTCCTGCGCCAAGTCCGGCATCGACCTGGCCCTGCACGACCTGATGGGCAAGGCTCTGGGCGTCCCGATCAGCGCTCTCATCGGGGGGGGGCACAAGAAGCGCATTGCCGTTGCCATCGAAATCGCGGGCGGCTCTCCCGACGACATGGCCAACGAGTGCGTAAAATACATGAAACAGGGCGTTCGCGCCTTCAAGCCGAAGATCGGCGGCGACCCGGACAAGGATGCCGATCGCCTGCGCGCCATCCGCGAGGCCGTTGGCCCGGGCGTTTCCATGCGCGCCGACGCCAACCAGGGCTATACGGCCAAGGAAGCGATCCGCCTCTGCCGGCTGGCGGAGAAACATGACGTGGGCCTGGATCTCCTGGAGCAGCCCGTGCAGGCCTGGGACCTCCAGGGCATGGCCGGCGTCCGGCGCGCGGTGGACACGCTGATTGAGGCCGACGAAGGCTGCTACACGATCCATGACGCCATGCAGATCATTCGTAACGACGCGGCCGACGTGCTGAACGTCAAGATCGGCAAGGCGGGCGGCCTGTACAATGCCAAGAAGATCACGGTTCTGGCCGAGGCGGCCGGCCTCCAGTGCGTGCTTGGCACCGCGTTTGGCACGGGCATCGAGCGGGCGGCCAAACTGCATCTGGCGGCGTCCACCGTGAAGATGGTCGACGCCGTTGAATTCACGGAGATCGGAATCCACTCCTCCCTGCTCGCGCCACCCCACGACAGATTGCTCTCGCTTCCGCTGGAAGACGGCTGCTTGCCGGTCCCCGACGGCCCGGGTTGCGGGGTCGCACTGGATGAGGAGCAGGTCCGCAAAGTATCGATGTAAGCACGCGTTGTCGCAACCACGCCCTGAACGAGGGAAAAAACCATGGGAGCCATACTGACCGACGAACAGGCTCGTTACTATTTCCAGGATGGTTTCCCGCCGGAGGAATTTGCAGCGCGGCGCGCGCTGATCTTCGAGGCCATCGGCGCGGAGTCGCACGCGCTGCTGCAGGGCGAATCCGTTCAGCACGGCCCGCATTTCCGGCAGGCCAGCGACTTCCTCTACTGCTGCGGCGTGGAGATCATCGGCGCCATGCTGCTGATGTCCGGCGCCGACCGCAAGACCACGCTCTATCTGCCGCATCGCCCCGCGGACAAGCACCCGGACGAGGTCGGACTCGGCGCGGAAGACGCCGAGATCGTCAAAGCCTTCACGGGCGTCGATGAGGTCTGCGGCACCGAAGCGCTGGCCGGGCACCTCGGCGCCGCTTCGACCGTGTTCATCCCTCACGCGCCGGCCGAGGGGCTCTGCCTGACCCGCTGGACCGCCCTGGGCGACCACCGGCGCCTGTCGGACGATCCGTGGGACGGGCGCCCCGCCCCGCGCCAGCATTTCATCGCCTTGCTGAAGACCCGCTTCCCGAAGATCGTCCTGCGCGAACTCGATCCGATCCTTGACGGCCTGCGCGCGGTCAAGAGCGCGCGCGAGATGGCCGTCATGCGCGAGGCCGGCAGGCTGAGCGCCCTCGCGGTGACCGAAGCCATGCGCTTCACGCGGCCCGGCATGCTCGAGCGCCAGCTCTCCGCGCTGGCCAGCTACATCTACCTGGCGCACGGGGCGATTGGCGAAGGCTACCAGCAGATCGTGGCATCCGGTCGCAATATGCAGTTTGGGCACTACTCGCGCAACAACGCCGTCCTGCAGGATGGCGACATCGTTCTCATGGACAGCGCCCCCGACTACAAGGGCTACACCAGCGACATCGGGCGGACCTGGCCGGTGAACGGCGTCTACGCCGCCTGGCAGCGGGAGCTCTACGGCTATATCGTCAAGTACCAGCAGACGCTGCTGGGGCTCCTGCGCCCCGGGCTTATGGCGGATGACGTCCTCAAGACGGCCGCGGAGAGGATGGCCGGGGTAATTGCAACCACCCGGTTCTCGAAGAAGATCTACGAAGAATCTGCCCGGCGCACGCTCGAGTTCAAGGGCCACCTCTCCCACCCGGTTGGGCTGTCGGTGCACGATGTCGGCCCCTACCGGCACAAGCCTCTCGAACCGGGCGTCGTTCTGTCCGTGGACGCCATGATGTGGGTTCCCGAGGAGCATCTCTATATCCGGTGTGAAGACACGGTGGTCATCACTGCGGACGGGATTGAGAATTTCACCGCCGCCGCACCGCTTGATCCGGATGCGATCGAGGCCGTGATGCGCGAAGACAGCGCCTATCCGTCTCTATTTTGATCACTAGACTGAATCCTGACACCGGTCCGTCCCGAAAGCTCCGTCCGGGGTCTGCGGGGTAAGTGACGGGTGTTATCTGCGACAACCAGATAACGGATCCTGGTGCGAAGGTCGTCCTTTGTGACCGACGGATTGACAGCGGTCGGTGCGAGAACGCCTGTTGCAGCCGATCATGCTGATGTGCTACAATGCCTCTGAACGCGACGTCGACTTGAAAATACGGCCGACGCCGGAGTAGTGGCTCTCTTACAGGGCGGATCAGGCACCACAGGCGGCAGGGCCGCCAACCAGGCGACGCGCCCGCCCTGCAGAACGGGACAAGGACAAATGGAGATAAATGAGAATACAGAACCGTAGCGGAAGTACGCCGTCCCTCTCCCATGTTCTCGGCGCAGCCGCACTCGCCGGCGTCTTGTGTTGTATCGCGGCGGCGCAGCAACCGACGGTCAACCAAACGGCGGTTGCCGTCGCGGGAGAAACGCAGACGCCGACAACGAATCTACTGCCGAATCCCTCGTTCGAGGAAAAGGGGCTTGACGGCGTACGAGGTTGGACCTCGCGGGCTTGGGCCGGAAAAGAAGATGGCAAGTGGAGCGTCGAGTCCCCGGGCCGAACCAACGAGCATTGTGTTTCCATCGCTTCTGCGAAAGGGGCTGATGCCACGTGGACAACGACGGTGACCGTCAATCCGAACGCCTGGTACCGGCTTTCGGGATGGATCAAGACCAAGGAAGTTCGCGGCGCCGTCGGCGCTCTGTTGAACATTCAGAACATGCAATCGGTCAAGACGGCCGCCGTCTCGGGCACCCGTGACTGGACCCGGGTATCCACCGTCTTCCAGGCGGAAGCGTCCGAGCTCGAAATCAACTGCCTTTTCGGAGGCTGGGGGATGTCGACCGGACAGGCCTGGTACGACGACGTGACCCTGGAGCCGGCCGACAAGGCGGACATTCCACCCAGTGGAACGAAGACCATTGTCACGATCGATACGGATGCGCCGTCCAAACCCTACAGCCCGATGATCTTCGGCGGTTTCCTCGAGCATTTCGATCACCAGATCTACGGCGGTGTCTTCGAGCCCGGTTCGCCGCTCTCCGACAAAGCCGGATTCCGCAAGGATGTCATCGCCGCGTTAAGGGAGTTGAGGGTCCCCGTGGTCCGTTGGCCCGGCGGATGCTACGTGAGCGGCTATCACTGGGAAGCCGGCGTCGGCAAGGATCGTAAGCCGACCGATGACATGGCCTGGGGCGTGATCGAGCCCAACACGTTCGGTACGGATGAGTTCGTCGAACTCTGCCGTCGGCTCGGATGGGAGCCCTACATCTGCAACAACGCCGGTAACGGCACCGTCGAGGAAATGAGGAACTGGGTCGAATACTGCAACGGAGAGACGGGCGCCTACGCGCAATTGCGCAAAGACAACGGCTATGCCAAGCCGACGAACGTCCGCATCTGGAGCATCGGGAACGAGAACTGGGGGCAGCATGAAATCGGATACAAGCCCATCGAGCAGTGGGCGCCGCTGGTCCTGGAAGCGGCGAAAGCCATGAAGGCCGCGGATCCAGATATCCAGTTGTCCGCCGCCGCGTTGCCCTCACGGGAATGGACTCTCCCCCTGCTGAAGATGGCCGGACCCTACCTAGATTACATCTCAATCCACGCCTATTGGCTGCCTCTCTGGGGGCAGAACGACACGCCTGATTACCTGACCTGCATCATGGATTCCGAGGGTCCGGAGGAGACCATAGCGGGCTTCATCGGCGTCCTGGAGGAATCCGGCAACCGGGGCCGGATCAAGATCGCCTTCGACGAATGGAATCTGCGCGGCTGGCATCACCCAGGATTTCCTCGCAAGACGGTCCAAGACTATACCGATGCCGAGGTCATCAAATTGATTGCGGCCCGCGACAAGAACGACATTGCTTCCCAATACACCATGGCGGACGCGCTGTTTTGCGCCTCGTTCTTCAACGCCTGTCTGCGTCACGCGGAAGATGTCGGCATGGCCAATATCGCCCCGATCGTGAATACGCGCGGTCCCCTCTACGTTCACCCAAAGGGAATCGTCAAACGCACGCATTTCCACACGATGGCGATGTATGCCAACGAGTTGGAAGGCCGCGTCGGCAAACTCGAACTTGAAGCCGGGAATCTCAAACATGGCAACCGGAGGATTCCGATGATTGATGCCATCGCCACCGTGAACGAATCGGGCAAGAACTGGGCGATCGCGTTGGTGAACCGCCACCCTGAGAAAGAAGTGGCCTGCACCGTCAAGATGAAGGGCGTCCTCCTTGACGGCAACTACGAGGCGACGGTTCTGGCCGGCGATTCACCTCAAGCGTATAATGACATTGAAGCTCCCAATCGGGTCATACCTAGGAAAACGAAGATGACCTTTGCCAAGGGCGTGGCTAACCTGGCGGCCCATTCCCTGACCATTGTCAAGGTGCCGCTGAAGTAAACGAGACAATCCCATCATCACATGAACAGACTCTTACCATCCATGAAGCGACGAACGTTCGTTAAGACCGCGGGCCTGACTACTCTCAGCGCCTGTCTGGCCGGGCCAATTGGCCACGTCGTCCGCGCCCAGGCCGCGGAATCCCGTGTCCCGGCCGCCGGACCGCTCTCCGGCAGGCGGATTCTCACCTTCAACTCGGTCATTCGGGTGAACCAGATCGAGGTCACTCGCACCCGCAACGAAGGTTTCGACGAGTATGACCGCCACACGCCGGAGAATATCAAGGCGCTGCGGGCGGCGTTTGCGGCGGGCTGGCCGGGGGCGCCGATGACCTGGGCGTTGAGTTGGCGGGCCTTGGAAGACGCGCGGCCCAACTACCAGGCCGCCCGCCGGCTGGTGCGCGAGTTCCACGATCAGTATGGGGACGACGTGACTTTCATCCCCGGCGCTTTTTTCGCCAACATGTATAACTCGCGCGAACAAGTGAACCGCGACATCCACGAGGCGCTGGCCAAGGTGAGCGATCTCGTGGGCGGCGGTTTTCGCCCGAAGAGTCTGGTGGCCGGTTTCCTCTCGGCGGCCAACCAGAAATACCTGGCCGAGCAGGAGAATATTCACGTCTGCCAAGGCAACATCTGGAGCCAGTTCGGCATTGATAACGGCGACGGCGACGGCTCCATCAGTTATCCCTATTACCCGTCCACCGAACACTTCTGCAAACCCGCCCAAGGCCCGAAGGATTTCATCGATTGCGTGAATTTGGACGGCTGGACCGTGGACTTCATCTCCGCGCGTCGGCTCGGCCTGGGCAAATACAAGGTGGGAGATAAAGAGAAGGGTTACAACAGCCGGTTCGGCGTCGGGCCCATTGAGACCATCGGTTGGTACGGGCCGGATGAAGGTCTGCAGCAGATGCTGGCCTGCACGGCGGCGCACTTTGACGCAGGCTATAAACTCAACCAGTGGGCGTGGGTGACCAATTGCTGGGAAGTCTCCCTCGTGCCGCAGGTCAAGAACCTGCCGGTGCTCACCCGATGGCTCGAGGGCATCCGCCGACGCTGGCCCAACGCGGAATGCCTCACCCAGGGCGACTTGGGGAGCGTGTGGCGCAGGCACTATCCCGATAACGCCCATCTGGACTACCGCTTCGTTCAGCGGGGCACCGGCTTCGGCTGCAGCGATGCGAACCTCGAAATCCGCTGGTTCATGAATCGCCAGTTCCGTCTGGCGCTGCTGCGTGATTGGGAGAAGTCATCGCCGGAAACGGTGATTGACTTCACCCGCTATGATCTTCCCGCCCGCGAACCGCAGGACCTGAGCCGCAACTGGAGCCTGCTGGGGCGCATCAACCAGAAACAAACCCGTCCGCAAGACAAACCCTGCCCCCTGGCGGCCTTGCCGGAAGACGACCGCGCCCTGATCCGGTCGGCGCTTCCCGATCTAGGCGCTTGAACGGCGGGTGGGCCGGCGGTGGGCCGGTAGCGCGAAAAAAGCCGTGGAATCACGCGGGAATACGCGCGGTGTGCGCGACGGCAGGGTACATTCGTACTAAGAAGGAAGGTACGTAAGCACCCCCTTAGGTACCGGAGGGTTGGGAATCGTAGGGAGAACGGCGGCGGTGAAGCAGGACCAGACCGCCCAGTGGCTGGCCATTGTCATGGTGGGATACGATGCTCATCCATACCGGTCCTTCAACGGATTGAGGCAGACTTCTCTCCATTGGGAAGGGTCACCGAATAAGTCTTCCCGGCTGGCCCCAAACCGGTCATCACCGTCTTGCCACCGCTGCGCACCGTGACCTTCTGCTGATCGCCGGCGCGCTCCACCACCAGATCCCAAGCCTGGCCGAACGCTCGCAGGTCACGCAGCGCCATCCGCGGCCAGGCCTTGGGCAGCCACGGCGTGCATTCAAAGGAGTCCAGGCCGGTGGGCACAATACCAAACATGCCTTCGGTGAAAACGCGGGGATATAGCGAGCCGGGGCAGAGCATGTCTATCGCGTCTTCGTCGGGATACGGCCCCTTGCTGCCGAAGATCTGCGCCTGCACCACGCGCCGGGTCATATCCAACGCTTCCTCGGTGCGACCGGCTTTGAACAATGCCCGCAGAGCGTAGTAGGTCTCGCGACCCCATTCGGTCGGCCGGGTGGATTCTGCCAGAATATCCGCGGCCGCCAGCCGGTGGGGCCAGAGATTGTCGGACATCAGCGCGGCCACGGTGGCCTCCTGCCGTTCGGTAATGCCCATCGCCAAAGGTAGCAGAATCCACCCGCGCAGGGTGGTGTTCTCTTTATAATACCGATACGTCTTGAAGCCCTCCACCTCCGCGCCGAAATAAGATTCAATGCCCCTCCGCAGGGCGTCGGCGCGTTGGTCAAATCCCGCTGCCACAGGCTTTCCCAAGGCCTGCGCCAACCGGGCCGCCAGACGGTAGCCACCGTAGGCGAGCGACGAAGTGCTCAAGTTGGCGGTGCCGGTTGGATAACGGCCTTCCATCTCGTCGGTCCGCGAGGCGATGATGCCATCCGCAGTCGTGTGCCGCAGCACCGAGGCGGCGCTGAACTCAATCAGCGGCCACAGTTCCTCGGCGGCGGCGAGGTCGCCTTGGAATAGCAGGAATTTTGACAAGCCGTAGAGCACCATCGCGTCATCGCCGCGTTCGCGTTGGGTGAGTTTCAGTCCGGGGCCTTCGAACGAACCCGGGAATGGGGCGATGCCCTTCTTCTGGCAATAATCCTGCCAGACGCGATACATGTTCATGCTCGCGCGGTTGAGTTCGCCATCGCCAAAGAAGGGAAACACGGGGGTGGAGTATTCCACCGGATCATTGGCCCAGATGCCGGGTGAATAAGTCAGGCTGCCGTTGTGGGTGACGACTCCCTTGATCGTCTCGATCGGGTTTTCCAGCACATGGAGTTTCTGCAAGGCAAATGCCACATCCAAGGCTGGCTCGGGAGTTTCCAGGCGCCCGGGTCCGTTCCAGGCCGCCTCGGCCAAAGCCCGGCGCGCGCCGCGCTCGGCCGCCACGTTCACCGCCAGGTCAGGCTCAGCCGCCAACCTGGCCTGCACGCAGGTGGAGAACGACAAGACGCCTCCGGCCTTCACCGAAGCGGCTTCCACCCCCGAGCAGCTCCAGACGATGGCAACATTCTCCCCCACGACCGTTACCTTGCGGGCCGGCGCAACCGTCACGGCAACTCGTTCGCCGGTGGTATTTCGCACCTGCCACTCTTCAACCACCAAGGCCCTGGCCCTGGGGGGATAGACGGTGCGAGTGACGACCACGCCATCGGCTGCGGGATAGGTCAAGGTCAGCAACCCGTCGAACGTGACCGCTGACGGGAACTCGCTCTTCAAGGGCTGGTCATTGACGCGCAGATCTGGACTCAATTCGCGCCCGGCCACGAACAGAACCTTCTCCTTCTCGACATCCCTCGGCACGTTGAAGAACCGGGCGGTGTAGGAGAAGCCGTTGGTCCGATCGGATTGGACTTGCATGACCACCTTGCGCCCCTGCAGGCAGATGACCAGCGGCTCCGTCCCCGTGCAAGCGTGAGTGATACGACCCGGCTGATCCCGGACCCAGAAATCGGCCCGTGCCGGAACTGCGGCCGCCAGGCCAAGCGACCAGACAGTCGCCATGGTCAGCAGGACGGAGGTCAGCCGGGGTCCACTCCGGTTTCTGGTTTGCGTTGGCGGTGAGATGAAGATACTCCGGCAGCCTGACGAGTGAACCGTTAGCGGTCTTGGTGCGCGTCACGAGATGATCGTTCCACCGGTAGCCGAAGGTCAGCGGGTCGGGCGTGAACGGCGTGGCAAATGTCCTCCATGCCAGCGGCACCGGTTCCTCCCCCGGTTTCGGTGGCCAAATCTTCCATCCCGCACAGCCGTCGTTGACTTTCTGCACCACAGCGCCCTGGGGATTGATCGAGCCGCTAGCCGCTGCGCCGCCGTCGAACCATCGTTTCACATCGTTCCAGAGCGCGTCCTTGTTGTAGACGGTGACACGATGTACCAGCACGGAGTTGCCATCCGCATCGACGGGGAACAACGTGGAAGCGGTGCGCAAGTAAGACTCCCCCTTTGCGCCTTCGAAGACCGCGGCGGGCACATACTGTGTCTTCATCGACATCGGCTTGTTCGGATGGCCCGGGCGCGAGTCCAGCAACTTGCCGGCCCATTCGGGTTTCTTCGCCGTCGCGTGCGACCAGAAGTAAGGCGTGAAGAACACGACGGGGCCTTTGAAGTTCTTCGTGCTCAGAAACAAGGTCCAGCAATGATCGCCGGTGGGGACATTGGCACCATCCGTGGTGGCCTTCGCCGGCGTGAGCGGCAGCGCAAGATAGCCGGAGCCGAAAAGCTGGCCGCACGCACCTTGGCGAACGTTCAGTCCGTCGATGGGAAAAAGCAGCCACGGGCTGAGCTGGGCCACGCCATAGAGACCGCCATCCACCCAACCGTGCGCGGGACCGTTGGCGATCTCGCTGAAGTTCGGTCCCACGCCACCCATGATGAACTTCGGCGTCTCGGTGGGAAAACACGTATCACGCCACCAGCCGAGCCCGCCTTCGATGTCGGAATACAGTTCCTTCGGTGCCGGCCCGTCATACTGCGGGTGCATCCACGTGCCGTAGAGTCCGCTTTGAAACCGATGCCCCTGATACTTCTCTACCAGCGGCCACGCCGCCGTATAGAAGGAAAAGCCGACATTGAACGACGCGGGCGCCTGGCTTTGGGCAACCATCAGATAGCCCCCTCTGTTCCTCTCCAGAATCTTGTCGGCGGCTTGCGCCTGCGTTGCGGGGACGCCCGCCGCGGACAGCCGGACGGCGATTCCGAGAAGAAAGCATAGAACGCCAAGGATGTTCAAGACGCCTGTCTTGGAACGTTTCATTGTTTCTCCTGTCGCCGGGTCTTCTGCAAATTCGCCATCGCCTCGGCAAAGGCCTTGCCGATCGGCGCCATAATCTTGGCGGCACCGAGATAATGGATTCCCCATGTGTGGGTGACGCCCTTCAGGCGTTTCAACTCCTCCGGCGTGAAGTTCTCCGCGATGGCCTTTTTGAGCGCTGCGTCTTTCGCCTCAGGGGTCAGGCTCGGACCTTTCTTGGCCTCATCATTCATCTCTGAGCCAAGTCTATCCATCCGCGTTTGCAGGGCGGCCAAATCGTCGTCCCAGTAGGGCACCGTCTGCACCGCCACCACGTTGCCCTGGAACTCAGGAAGCGACGCCGGCGCGGCCTGGGCCTGGCAGAAGTATAACATGGGCGGCTTGCTCCCTTCCTTCGCGCCACCCATCCCTACGACTCCAATCACGAAGGGCATCTTGGGCGCCGAGAGGTCCTTGCGCACATCGCGGATGAACTGCGCGAGCGGTTGCGAGGCCGATTATCATCGCGGCCAGCAGGCATCTGAGACCCGGAGTCGGGCTCATCAGCGTGTCTCCCTTGGCTACGGTTCTCCGCCAGCCGTCAAGCCGACGACGGACGAACCCTCAAGGCAAGTATACAAACACTATCAGCCCACCGCAGCGCCGCGCGGAACGAGGACAGAGACGCCTTCGGTTGGGCGCAACTGGGGGGCAACCGCGTCTCGCAGACCGCCCTCGGCGAAAGCCTTTCTCGCCCTATGGCGCGCTGGCCTGCCCCCCCGCTAGCAGGGCCAGATGCGCCCCCTTGCTGCCGGGCCGCTGCGGTCCCGAGGCTCACTTGTCAACCGTCGGGTTCTTGATGAACTCGTCCATAGTCCGCACCGGCTTCGGGGCCTTGTCGGCCTCGATGTCGGCGATGCACTTCTCCAGCGCGTCGATCTGCTTCTGCCCTTCCTTCTTCGCAATCTCGCGGGTCTCGCCCTGGAGGCGCGGAAGCATGTCCTTCGCGGCCCCGCCGTAGCGGGCGAGGGCCCTGGCCGGGAGGTTGAAGTCGCGGCCCCAGCGCGCCTCTTTCATCACGTCCACGCACAGCGGCATGCCTTCGCTGATGCGCAGGCGCGCCAGCAGTTCAAGGCCGGCCATGCGGATGCCGTAGGCGAACATCTCGCCGCTCGGGGCGGGCTTGCGGATCGCGGCCACGATGTCCGGCAGGAGGACCGCCAGATCTTCGGGCGTGAACACCTTGTACATGGGGGCCACCAGGCCCCGGATCCGCCCGTCTTCATTCTTCAGGATCTCCTTCACGGCCGCATAGAGGAGCGGCCGGTCCACGCCGTCCAGCGACTTCGACAGGATGCCTTGCGGGTCTCGCTTGCCGGGGCTGGGCGTGAAGAGCGCTTCCGCCAGGGCGCCCTCGACGCGCTTGCGCCGGTCCGCCGGGTCGTTGATGGCCACCGCGTGCAGGAGCGCCGGCACCGAGGCAGTCCGCTCCTCGGGCCCCAGCCGGGCGACCGCGTCGGCGGCGAGGATCCTCATCCAGGGGTCGCGGTCGGCCAGAAGCGCACGCAGTTGCTTGGCCGCCGGGTCGGCCTTCGGGCCGAGGCAGCCGAGCGCCTCGCATGCCCCGTAACGGGTGTTCTGGTGCTTGCCGCCGAGCATCTCCAGCAGGCGGGGGACGAGATCTCCCTCGCGCCGCCCGAGCGACTGGGCCGAGCGCTTCCGCACCGCCGGCGACCAACTCGAGAGGCCCGCCAGGAGCGTCTCGGTCGTTCGCCCGTCGTAGCAGGTCTTCTGCGTCCAGACGGTGAAGTCGCGCCCGTCGGCAATCGTCGCGTCCACTTCCGCGTGCGACAGGGCGGGAACGATGGTGGGCTTGCGGCCGGTGACGATGGTGCGCTTGAGCGGCAGCGCGTACGCCAGCAGGTAGGCGCCGGTGCAGTCCCATCCGACCTAGTTGTCCGACTCCCCGGGCAGGCCCTGGTAGAGGAAGCGGCCATCCCATCCACGGGCCAGATCGTAGTACCAGTCGTCCTGCTTCATGTAGGCGCCCGTGGCCAACGGTCCCGAGCGCGAGACGCCCGGCAAGGCCCAGAGCACGTTGAAGAAGTTGCCGGTGTGCCCGGTCTCGCGCTCGGCCCAGGCCGCAGTCCCCATGCGCGAGAAGTAGGCCGCCGCCTCGCGGTCGCCCAGGAGGTCGAACAGCACGGCCGCGCTCGAGCACTTGCCGTTGTCCTCGTGCCACGGCCAGGGGTCGTGGTCGCCGTAAGGGATCGCACCCTTGTTGACGTACCAGCGAAGGAACCCGGCGCTACGGTCGATGGCCCGGCTGAGAACGCCGTCGTCGACACCCGCCTCCCGCGCCGCGGCCATCGCCAGCGTCAGGACAATCCCGGGCTGATTCATGTTGCCATACCCGTCCAGGATGCCGTCGCTGGGTCGCGCGAAGCCGTGGCCCCACGTGCCGACGCCGCTCTGCCCGCGGGCGATGTCCGTCGACAGCCGCCGCAGGCCCGGCATGACAGCGGCATCCTTCGTGGCCAGCGCGTACTCCGCCAGGAAGAGCGTTTCGTACCCGTAGCCCCACGAGATGTGCCCGCCGGGCTTCGAGTCGGCGACGGCCCGGGCGTACTCGGCCACGAGCGGGCGATACGCCTCCATGCCCGAGGCCAGCAGCGCGAGGGCCTTGAGGTCGTTCTCGATCGAGACCGCCATGTCCCCCCGGTTGTTCTTGAGCCCCTTCTTGGCGATGGCCTGGCAGCCTTGTTCGAGGATGCGCTTGGATTTCGGGCAGTCGTAGGGCGCAGTCGCACTGTAGGCGCCCACCACGGCCAGCTTGATCTGGACGTTCTCCGTGCGGCCGTCGCGCCAGCGGACGAGGCGAAGAACACCCTTGTCCTTCTCGGCCTCGGTGATGGCACGGGCATATTGGATGCGTGCGTCATCGTCGAACGGCTTGCCGTTGATCCCCGTGAGGACATCGCCTTTCTGGAGGACGCCCTCGGCGGGCGAACCGGCGGCAACATCGGTGATCAGGATCTGGCGGGCCAGCGTGGTCTGGCATTGCCAGCCCCAGACCCAGCCTCGCGCGCCGGTCGGTCCGAGCGTCCAGTCGTGCGACTCGTTCTTCTTGCCGCCCTGGGTCAGGTCGGGGACCGGCGGCTGCGCCGCCATGCCGCCGTGGCCAAGCGCCAAGAGGATCGCGGCCACGCACAGAAACACCAGGCTCTTTCGCACGGCAGTCCTCCTCATCTCAAAGGCCCCTCTTGGTCGGGCAACCGTCGGAGTACTCCCCGTAGACACCCGTCATACATCGGTTGAACTCGAGGCCAACGATCTTGAAGCCTTCCTGGTCGACCAGGTGTATGCCCACTAGGTCCTTGTTGTAGTCTTCCCCATCGATGACCGGCTTCTTGCCTTTGCCATACGAGCCGACCAGAATTGGCTTCTCGGGCGTTCCGTTGCCCTTCGGGTGCAGTTCCTCGTTCCAGGTATCCCCGCATCTCAGCAGAATCCGGTCGCCGGGGACATAGTCGACCGCCGAGGCCTTCGCCAGCGTCTTCCAGGGCCCGGTGGCGCCCTCCGGGCCGGCGGCCTGGCCGGTCCCAACTGTCGTTCCCCGCGGACCGGCTCACGTAATACGTGGCGGCCTGGGCCGACGTCGCGCCGAAGACCACGGCGGCCACAACCACCACGACGACGGAGAGCCTTGCCGCCTCTCTTCAGTATCCAGTAGACCTTCTGCGCGCCTCCGGCCCTGGCCGACCATCCGAAGGTCGCCTGCCCCGCGCCGCCGGGGGACCTCCGCCCGGCCTGGGACAACGTCAACACACCCGCCGACCTCTAAGAGGACTTTGGCCCCTCCTACTGCGGCGCCTGGCGCGTGGCGATCGGGACGTAGCCGACTTCCAGTCCCTTGGGCGGGGTGACCATGAGGGCCGCGTCGAGCGTCGCCAGCGTTCCCATCCCCGGCGGCGGCAGGTATTCTCTCTCCATCGTCCAGTGCCTGTGGATCTTCTCGACGACGGCTTGCAGACGGGTCTTCTCCTCTGCGCTCAGGTCGGCGTCCTGGAGCGAGGGCTGGTCGACGAAGCGATACCACGAATACGTCACGACACTTCCGTCGGCGAGTTTCACCGTGAAGGGACCGGCCTTCGGGCCGGGCTTCTTCCAGCAGCTGTCGCCGTCCTCGGGCGACGTGTAGGACTGCTTGGCCACCGACGGTCTGAAGCGGGCCTCTTTCAGACCCGTGGCGGCAGGGACCGCGGCCGCGGCGATCGCCTGCAGTTCTTTACCCGCCTGCCTGCAATACTCGGGGAAACACCCGCGCCGCCATGTTCCGGTCCACGGCTCCAGCACGGCCGGTTTCCACTGCAGGCCGAAGGTCGTCTTGTCGAAAACGGCGGGCTCGACCCAGTTCTCGCAACCACGAATCGGCATCCGCTCCCGTCCCTGTTGCACGGACAACCGATGGGCCTTGCAGGGCGGGGTCGTCGCGCCCTTCTCGTCGAACTTCCCGGGGGCCGCCTCGCGCCCCGCCAGCCAGTTTTCCACCTGCCGGCACAAGGCATCCTTGGAATAGTGCGTCAGGTTGTGGATCAGGATCGTTCGTCCCTTTTCGTCCGCCGGGAACTGCAGACGCGGGATACGGCTGTAGATGGTTCCGTCAGCGTCCTGGCTGACGAAGCGAGGCACCGTGTTGATCTCGATGGCCCCGCCGGTCACCAACCCGGGACGGGCATCCAACCCCCGCCCGACGGCGGGCGGGTGCCGGCGCGAGATCCGGCTCCAGGTAGCGGGCGTGTAGAAAGCCACCGGTCCCTTGAAGTTCTTCGCATTGATGAAGAGCGTCCAACTCTGGTTGCCGGTGGGTATCGGCAGGCCGGCGGTCGCGGTCTTCGGAGCCGTGAACGGCAGGACCATCCAGGCGTAGCCGAAGACCGCGCCGCAGGTCCCTTCCTGGAACGTAAGCCCGTCGGGCGGCACCAGCAGGCGCGGACTGAGTTGCGCGATCCCCATCTGCTCCGGTCGCAGCGCGTTGATATTGCCGAAGCCCCAACCCGGAGACGAGATCTCGTGGTTGTAGCCGTTAGCGGTTCCGTTCATGCGGAACTTCGCCGTGGTGGATCCGAAACGCGTGCTGCCCCAGAAGCCCAGGCCACCCTCAATGGTCTGGAAGACGTCCCGGTAACTGGGGCCGCGTTCGCCCATATGATCGCGCGCATAGGTGCCGGTGGGCAACAACGGTTCGTTGATCTTCCGGTTCTCCGGAACGATCCAGATGGACGCCAGCCCGATCTGGAAATCACTCAAGGGACTTTCCAGCAGGGGCCATGCACTGGAGTAGAGGCTGACCCCATAGCCGTACTCCTCAGGCGGTGCCGGCACATCCATGCTGATGTGGCCGGCAAGGCCTTGTGAGACGAGTTGCGGCTGCGCACGATCGGCTGCCATGGCAACTGCTCCAGAGATCAGGAGGATGAGCAACCAGCCCGCCGGAACGTTCGACTGCACGCGGTTGTTCTCCTGCTGTTCTCTTGGTTGAATAACCAGTCGTGCTTGTTGTGATACGCTGGCGGGGCCACGGCGGTAACGGCATTCACCGGGATTTCCCAGATGACCTTGCCCACGACCGCCGTAGGCCTCCGATCTTTGATTGTCTCTCGTTTCCATGATCCTGCAATCCTCATCTTGCCCAGTAAGTATCCACGCCCAGAGGGCGTGGCTTGAGGAAGGCCCCCCCGAGGGGGCCGTAAAGGCGAACGCCGCCATGCCGAGATTCTCTCGCTCGCTCAAGAGCACAGTTGCCGGTGCCCAGTTCGACAACGGCTTGGCCTTATCCGCCAGTTCACCGCACATACCCCCGGCTCTTGGGCCTCCAGAGCCGGCAAATCTTCGGTGCTCCGGCCTTCTGCCAATCCTACGGCAACGTCTACACGCAGGATCGCTCCGAAGCTCCTCGGGTCGCACGGCCAGAGGCCGTGGGTTTGGCTCGTGCTAAGCCATCGGTTCTACCTGTCCCCGGGCTACGTTTCGGCCGTTTTCGGCCTCCAGCACGCCCCTCTGGCCCGATGCGAGCACAACTTCTCCGTTGCCCCAAGGCTTTCCTTGCGATTTCGTTCGCTGCCAGCGCTATCCCGGCACCGCTGACCGACACGCTCGCCTTGTTCTTATCCCATCGCGTGAGCGTGACGGCCATCGGCAGACCGAGGACGACCTTGTCGCCGCCGGCCCACGTCCGCGCGATCCGCACCAGGTCGCCGCCCTTGGCCGCGAGGGCCACCGGCTTGCCGTTGAGGCTCAACTTCGGCTGCGCGCACCAGGCCGGAATCGGGCGCGGTCGCGCGGTGTGCCCCAGCCCGCGGTCGAGCGGGTCGCGTCGCCAAGCGACAGGTAGACGTCGCGAGAGCCATCGAGGCGCCCCGCCACCTTCCCGGCGTCACCTGCAACGGCACAGGCAGCCGCCAGGAGAATGAGGGAGGCAGCCGTTGCCATCGCCAGCGAGTAGCGGGCGCCCGCTTGGGCACGCGTGGCATCCTCCCCGGCAGCGACGGCACTCGCAAGACCCAGGACCATTCCAGAACCGGCCAAGCTGGCTGGGTAGTCTTCGTGCATCCGGTTCGTCCCCTCTCTGGGCTCCATGCCGGCTTCCCAACGGCATCCGTGGAGTTCCTGCGGCCGCCTGCCACCCACCACGGTCTTGCCCCGCCCTCTTGCTTTGTGTCCGCCGCCACGCGCATTCCCGGCCCGTGCGCCTAATGCTCTGTGGGAATACCATACTGATGCGTCCGCGAATCCTCAAACAGAGAAGCCCGCGGCGGCCAGTAACTGAACAAGGCGAATGCCGCGGCCATGACAACCAACCCGATCACCGCACCCCGGCGCACCGTTGTCCCCATGTCGGCCGCCGCCAGGTTCCTGTAACTGACCCATTGTCCGACGCCCACGGCCAGGAGGAAGAGCAGGATGTCGAGAGCGAGGTGGTGATGTCCCAGAACGGCGGTGTAGCCGTAGAAGAGCACGGCCACCGCGACCGGCATGGAGAGCAGGCCGAGGCACTTGCCTACCCAGAAGTTATTCGCCGACCGCCTGAGGGCGAGATACTCAAGCGTCGCGTACAGAATCCCCGGCCAGAACGCCAGCTTGAAGTGTTCCCAGATGCTCTCGTTCACCGGGACAAACCAGGCGATCGGCCGCCAATGACCGGTCCAGCCAAACACTGAGTGCAGGGCGGAACCCGTCAGGAAGATGACGGCAACGCCGGCCAGTTCCCACCGCAGTGCCGCCTTGTTGGTCATGGCTTGCACCTCAACCACCGATCAGCCGTTCCCATGTCGTGGAGCGTCTGCCGCAGTTCCGGCACTCCCGGCGTCGGACGATGTGGCCGCCCGCGCACCCGGCGTGTATAGACTACCCCCAGGGGCCTGCAGCCGCAATGGCGGCATGGAGGCCCGACGCCCTGTTCGGCCCAAACGATCTTGAGTCCGACGGTCACCAAGGTGGCTGCACCCCACCGGAGAATCCGTCGTCGGACTAACACCCCGAAGGTCGCTGCCCCCAGCCTCTCTGGGCCATACCTTGTCGGCTCGGATGGGGCGTCGCCGACCGACCAGGAGCCCAGATTCCGCGCCAATCCCCCCCAGACAAGACGCCACCGCCATCGGAACCGCCTTGCCGGCCGCGTAGATGATGGCTTCGCCCTGGGATGTGCCATCTACCAACGTCAGCATCATCTCCAGGTTCCGTAATCTGGCCCCGAGGTCCCGCCCAGAGACAGCGGTAGAGATTCCGAGTCACCGGGGCTTCGGGGCCGGCGCGGCGCGCACAGGCTCTGAAGCGGAGGTAGCCCGGAAGGGGTGATCGGAGGACCGCGAGATGAGGCCAGCCGCTTGGAGCCCCTGAAGGGCATCCGCGTAGGTTTCTCCTTCCTGCTCCAACCGATGCGCCTTCAGGGCATCCCTGAAGAACAGGTACATGAGCCGCTGGTAGATGGCTCGGTGCTCCTCCGTGCTGGGGCCGCAGGCAAGTTGCCCCAGCAGATCGGTCGGGTTCTCGGGGTCGCAGTGTGTCGAGCCGACAACACGCACCTCCTCGACGTTGAAAGTAAGCCTGTTGAGCAGGTCCAGCACGCGGCCGTTGAGGTTCCACGGACCGGGCTCAGAGCGGATGCTGACAAGAGGCATCGGTCTCAGGTCTGCGGCTCGCTCGAGCGTCCGGTCCCACGGCACGGCGTCGAGCAGGCACACGGCGGCGACCGAAGCGGGCCCCTCCTGAGTCTTCACGGCGGCCTCGAACGAGACGGCGCCGCCGGCGCTGTGACCGGCGAGGCCTATACGCCGTGCGTCCAGGATGCCGGCGAGCGGATCGTCCGCGGCGGCACTTCGCTCCGTCAGCCACCGCACATGGTCGCTGAGGATGGCGATGTTGGCTGATTGGGAGGCCTCGCCCCCCAGCAGACTGACCATGTCGGGGGTCAACACCACGATGCCGCGCTGGGCCATGTACAGCGCGTTGTTCCGATGGAACGTCCGGTCCCGCGCGAAGCCGTGGGTCAGGACGACCGCAGGGAACGGAGGACCGGGAAGGCCGGCCGCGGGGCGGGGGATGAACAGGTCATAGGCCACGCGGGCACCGGTCACCGCCTGTCGCGTGCCACTCTCGACGCTCACATCGTACAGGCGGACCTCGCGATCCCTTCTGGAACCGATGCACGAAGAAGCCACGCACGCCGAGACGAGGCAAACCAGTCCAAGAGGTCTCATGGGGCCTTCTCTGTCGCGCTGATAGCGCCGCAAACGGCTCGCCCACAAGGGGCACACTATGTTGCCGTGCCGCCGTCGCCCACCAACGGGCGTACCCGGTCCACGCGGAAGGTGACGAGGAACCTCTTGGTTCCGGCGTCCGGCTCGCACTCCTTCGGCAGCGGTCGTCGCCGCAGGGCCCGGATCTTCGCCGGGTCTGACTCCTCCCGGACCTTCGTCAGGTAGAGCCGCTTGCCGGCGTAAACCTCACCGTCTTCCATGAACAGGTAGGCGGCACGCGGGTTGGACTGAAGATTCTCGTGGCTCGTGCGATCGGCCATGATGAGGGCGACAGTCTCCTCGTCGATGACATGGGGCCGTGCATACACGGCCGCATCCACGTTGCCCTTGGCGTCAGCCGTGGCGAGCACCCCGGCGCCCTTCGCATTGGCGAAGTAGTCGCTCAGGCTCATGGCGTCCTCCTGTATCGCTATCCGAGCATCGTCCGCGTCGCGGGAAGTCCGCACGGCGGGCGGTTCTGCCCGCCCCGCCCGGACAGTCCGCCATGCGCATCAGAAGTTGTCCGGCACCATCTCGAAAAACGCCTGCGGATGTTGGCAGACGGGGCACTTCGGAACCGCCTGGGTCCCCTCATGCGTGAAGCCGCACTCGCGGCAACGCCACCGCACCTTCCCTTTCTTGGCAAAGACCCGCTTGGCCTCGAAGTTCGCAACGAGGCGGGCGTAGCGTTGCTCGTGCTCCTTCTCGATCCTGGCGAGGTTCTCGAAGAGAAACGCGATGTCCGGGAATCCCTCTTCCCGGGCGGTCTTGGCCATGCCGGGATACATGTCGGTCCACTCGTGGTTCTCGCCGCCGGCGGCCGCTTTGAGGTTCGCCAGCGTGTCGCCGATGCCGCCCAGGAGTTTCAGGTGCAACTTGGCGTGCGTCTTCTCCTGGTCGGCGGTCTCGAGGAAGATGGCCGCGATCTGCTCGTACCCCTCCTTCCTCGCTGCCGAGGCGAAGTAGGTGTACTTGTTCCTGGCCTGCGACTCTCCCGCGAATGCCGCCCAGAGATTCCGTTCCGTCGTGGTGCCGCGCAGTTCTGCCACGTTTTTCTCCTTCTCGCTCTTGTTCGAACCTCGGCAGGCTACCGCCCTATGGGTCAGGTGCCGTCGAGGGTGGCGAACTCAGTGCCCAGGGCCCACCTGTCCCTCTTGGGCCGCTCCACGCTGCTCCTCGCCTCCGAGGGGCCTGTCACCCTTCAACCGGAAAACCACCTTGTAGGTCTTGCCCTTCTCGAACTTCGCCGGCTTCGCGAGCAGGAGGAAGTTGTCGGTGATGAGCGGCGCGAACTCGGCCCCCTCGATGATCCGCGCGTCCTTGACCCGGTGCGGCAGGAAAATCATGGGCGGGCGGCTCCAGCCGCCATCGGCATTCGCTGTCAGCGTGAAAACGTACGTGCCCCCGCTCTCCGTGATGCTCTGCTGCCACGCGAGCGGCCGCGGCGCCAAACGGGCTTCCCACGCGGGGTCGCCGTAGAAGGCCACCGTGTCGCGGTCCCACAGGAGGCCCATCTCGTCGCGGTCGCGGAGGTTGTTGCGCTCGGCGTTCAGGAGACCGTGCTCGGCGGCAAGCTTGCCGAGAAGCCGCGGGTCGCGCTCCATGTCGAACCGCGCGAAGCTCACGCCGGCGCTCTGGGGGAAACGTGTCTGGAGCTGGTGAACGAGGGCCTGGTTGTTCAGGTAGAACGCCTCGGCCAGCGTGTACCGGCCCGGCTGGCCGACGAAGAGGTCGCGGACGCCCCATCCGCCGTAGCCGCACCACGTGACCACGACGTATCCAAACATCTGGTACACGCCGCCCGTGTGCATGAGGGCGGCGGCCATGCAGTCGGGGCCGGGGACGTGGCCGATGAGGCAGTTGCCCGCCGGCAGGTAGACCTTCGGATTCGGCGAGTTCACGGGGAATTCCTTCCCGGCGAGGTCGACGCCGAACAGTTGCCCCTGGCGGCAGCGGAGCTGGCCGTTCTTGTAGGAGTAGCCGATCTGCCAGTCGCGCTCGGTGGCATGGCCGCTCGTCAGAAAGAGGTCGGGCTTGAGGTCGTTTAACGTATTGACAATCATCTCCGTCGTGTCGGGCGGGACCTGCTTCTTCTCGGCCTGGCCCCCCGCCGGCTTCTCAACCATCGCGCCCTTCTCACCCTCGCTGAACCACCGGCCTTCGTCGAAGGCGCCGAGGTCGATGCCCGTGCCCGCGGCCGCGCGGCGGACCACGAGCGGCGTCTTGAACTGGGCGATCCGCAGGGCGTCCCCGGCGTCGTAGCCCGTGAGGATGCCCCACAGACAATCGGTGTAGGGGTCGTCGTCGAGCATCCGGGTCAGGCGATGAACGGCCACGACGAAATCGCGTCCCGCCTCCGTCGGCCGGGCGACGAAGCAGGCGTACCGCGGGAAGACCCGGGCCAGGGCGGCCCGCGTCTCGGTCACCGCTCCGGGGTAGACGATGACGGCGGCGTCATGCTTCTGCTGAAGCGCCTCGGCCACCTTCCGCCACTCGGGATCGGCGTAGGCGGCCTCGCCGATGACGACGGCGTAGGAGCCCCTGCCGGGGACGAGGCGGACGGCGGGCGGCGCCTTCGCTTCCGTAGCAGCCGGAGGCGCGGCCGCAGCGCCGGGCGAGGCAGGTTCCGCCGCCGCACCCGCGAGGCCCCGAAAGGCCAGCCCGAAAAGAAGTCCGGCGAAGCCGGACATGAGAATCCTGCGCGTCATGAATCCTCCTGAAGACGGCTGTCCACGTCCGCCGCGCGGCCCATTATCCGGGATTTCCCGGATGGCCTTTCGCTGACGACCGTCGCCAGCAGTTTCCATGATTCTATCTCTCCATCGAGCCTCGATAAGCGAATTCCCGGCATCCCCAGCTCTTGCGGAAGCCCTCGGGCTGCATCGAAGCCGGCGTTCGGGGACTCGGAAGAGCATGTTTTCCCCGGCGGGGACAGACCGCCTCCGCTGTTCCCCTCCTTCTGCCGAGATTTCGGCCGAGCACCCCATCATCTGAACACTACGGATGGGGGTCTCAGCCGACGAATCCGCTCCAGAATGGCCCGGAACAGCCCGCGCGGGATGGCGACCTCCGCCATTTGGAAGAACACATAACGCGAATGCGCCACGACCTTGGCCCCGATCTTGATGAGCTTCTCCCGCACCGTCGTCATCGACCAGTGCTTGACGCTCTTTGGAAGGGCCAGCCGCCGCCCAGGTTCGTGACGATGAACCACACGCGTGGGAACAGCTCGCCCTGGTGGTGCTCGACCTTGGCCACGACACGGCGAGGCTTGTCCCAAGTGCCCGCCTGGTAGAGGAAGTCGTGATACCACATCACCGGCTTGTTGGACGGGCGGCCCACCGGACGGGTCAGCAACGGCTCAATCTCCCGCTGCAAGACATCGTTCGCCGGCAGGCGGATCGCGTACAAGTACCCTTCGGCTTCGAGGCACTCGTAGAGTTCCGGCCGGGCGAAGGCCCCGTCCCCCCGGAAGAACCGGCGGATGTCCAGGTCGCGATAGCGGGCGATGATCGGCTCCAGCACCGAGCGCCAGTCGTCGGCGCTGGCGACGTTGCCGTTACGCAGCAGGCACCGCTCCAAGTCACCGAACTGGTTGAAGCAGAACAGTGGATGGTAGCAGGTGCAGGCGAAGTGCCCGTTGTATGCTGAGCCCTCTTGGTCTCCGTAGGTCTCGCTGACCGAACTGTCCAGGTCGAGGATGATCTCCCGGATGGGCTTGGCCTGATGCACCTTGTCGATCCAGAGGCCAGACAGGTCCGTCAACGTGGCGAGGTTCTTGGGCTGGGTCAGCACCGCCGTCTCGAAGCGTCCCATCTGGCTCGTGGAGGCGGCCTGGGTGTCCTTCGCCCGGCCGCCCACCACATATCGCATCGAAGGATCGACGCTCAGCCGCTCGGCGTCGTTGGTGTCCTCGTACCCAGCCAGGCGACTGAACACCGACTGCCGCAGCAGCCCGACCATCGTGTGGCGCGTGTTCTGCCCGGTTCGCCAATCGTCCAGAAGCCCCTCGGCCATCGCCGTCAACCCCAGCGCGTCATCGAGTTCCCGATAGGCCAACAGTCCGGCGTCGCTTGTGATCTTCGAGCCGTGGAATTCGAGCTTCAGAAACCCGTCGAAATCGACCCGAAGGGCGCCCGTTCCGCATTCACCCATTGGATTCTCCAGACTTCCGTGTCCGGCTGGTGAGAAAACCCTTGATTCATGGAGACTGTAGCAGCATTACCGGCGTAGAGGCTGTCCGAAAAACCGAGGGTCAGGCATATTTATTGAGGCAAACGCGCTTTTGCGTTTGCCTCAGTAAAGTTGTTGCGGTTCTCCTTCCCGGGGCTGAAGCGACATGCCAACCAAAGCCCAACGGCTGGCTTTGGTTGCATATATGCCTGACCCGCGGTTTTTCGGACAGGCTCTTCGACCGCGGTAAGGATGCTACACTATCGATTCATGCGGTCAAACTACACCGTGCCATATCGAAGATCGCAACTGCATCCGGCAAATCCAGGTTCAAACAGCCTAACGAATGGCGAACTCAATCTCGGTTGACCAGCACACCAGCAGAGCCTCTTGGTTGTTTTGCGTTTCATTATCGTGCCTTTCCTTGATCGCGCGGACCACTCGCTGCGCCACCCAATTCCTGACGGGTCGCGATGGGGACATAGCCCGCTTCCATGCCGCGCGGCGGCGCCAGAATCAAAGCCGGGTCCAGATGCGCGAGCGTGCCGACATCGGGCGGGGCGAGGTAGTTGCGGTCTTGGGTCCATGTGCGATGGAGCATTTCCACCCGCTTCTGCACCACTTCGCGCTCCGCCGGCGTGAGGTCGGCATTGAGCATCGCGGGCTGATCGGCGAACCGATACCAGTAGTAAGTTACCACGCTGCCATCGCCGAGGCGCGCTTGGAACGGGCCGGCGGCGGGTCCGGGCTTCTTCCAGCAACTTGCGGCGTCGTCCGGCGTCGTGCGGGGTTCCTGCGGCTTTTCCTGCGGGGTTTCAAAGCGGTATTGCGTGAGGCCGAGTTCCGGCGGCACATCCTTGCGCGACACGACAGTCCACTGCCGTTTCTTGCCGTCCGAATCGAGCCGGTAGTATTCAGGCAGGGTGACGAGCGAACCGTTCTTGCGTGTCAGTTGTTCGTTCCAACGATAGCCGAAGGTAATGGGATTCGGCGTAAAGGAAGTGGCGAAGGATCTCCAAGCAATGGACACCTTCTCTTCGCGCGGAGTTTTGGGTGGAGAGACTCTCCAACTGGACCCGCCGCCCTGCCCGAAGGTATGCACGGCGGACGCCTCGACCTTGACCAAACCCGTGGACGGAGCGCCGCCGTCGAACCACCGTTTCACGTCGTCCCAAAGCGCCGCTTTCTTATAGGCAGTGAGACGGTGGAGCACGGTCGAATAGCCCTCGGGGCCGACGGGAAAGGAAATCGGAGCGACGCGGGCGTAAACCTTGCCCTCCGCGCTCGTGCTCAGAATGGCCGGAACGTATTGCGTTTCCATTTGAATGGGCTTGTTCGGTCCGACGGGCCGAGAGTCCAGCATCAGCCCGGCCCATTCCGGATTCTCGATGGTCGCCTGCGACCAGAAGAAGGGCGTGAAGAAGGCCACCGGGCCTTTGAAGTTGGCCGTGTTGAGGAACAGCGTCCAGCACTGGTTGCCGGTCGGCACGTTCTTGTCCGCCGTGGTGGCTTTCGGATTGGTGAGCGGCAACGGGAGATAGCCGTAGCCGAAGAGTTCGCCGCTCGTGCCTTGTTTCAAGTTCAGTCCGTCGAGCGGAAACAACAACCACGGGCTGAGTTGCGCGACGCCATATTGACCGCGCGGTTTCTCCCAAGTGCCCGCGCCGTAGCCGGGGCCGTTGGCGATCCACCGGAAGTTTGGCGCCACGCCGCCGCATAGAGCGAGAAGCCGCCGTTGAATTCTTCCGGCACCTTCTCCGCCGGGCCAAACAGGTAGCCGCCCATTTCGCCTTGCTGAATTTCCGCGGCGCTAACGACGGCGGGAACGACCAGCAGTGAACCCGATAGAAATTGGATGATTGTCTTCATGAATGCACCATTGTGATGAGTTGTCATGGGCGCCGGGTCTCCAGCATCTTGAGGTTGGCCTCGGCGAAGGCTTTGCCCATGAGGGCGAAGGTTTTGGCGCAGCCGAGGTAGTGGTAGCCGGCATTCGATGCGCCGCGCTTCCACAGGGCGACTTCCGCGGGCGAGATGAGTTTGGCCTCAAACGATTTTACATACTCACGCTTCTGCTCCTCGGTCATGTGGCCGTCAGCGTTCGGGTGGTCCTTGTGCTTGGAGTCGAGGAAGTGTCGCATTTGGTTCACCTTGTCACGTTTGTCTGCGATGGCTCCTAGTTCCATCGACCAAAACGGCGCGGTCTGCACGGCGGCGACGTCGCCTTTGAACTCCGGCAACAGCGACGGAGCCGTCATGGCCTCGCGGAAGGCGACGACGTCAGCACCCGCCTTTGTGCCGTTGACGCCCATCACGCCGATGACGAACGGCATCTTCGGCACATTGAGGTCCTTTCGCACGTCACGGATGAAGTGTGCGAGCAATTCCGAGTAAAGGGCGAAGCGATCCGGCTTGTTGTAGTTCGGATAGACGTGGCCATCGACCATGTCGTTCCAGCCCTGGAGCCAGACAAAGCCCGCGACCTCGAAACCCTGCGCGGGATCGTATTGCGAATAGACGCGCTTCGGGTCGGCGAGCACCTTTTTCACATGCTCGATCATCAGGCGGTAGTAGTGACCGGTCTCCTTTGCCTTATCTACTTTCCACTGCTCGAAATCCTTCGGAATGCCATGCCCTGTCTGCTTGGGATAGTTTTCCCGTTGAAACGAACTCAATTCATACGGCCCCGCGCTCGGCGAGCGGAAATCAGTGTGCAGGCTCTTGCCGCCCCATGCCGCCTTGATGATAAGTATCGGCTCATCCAGCGCCTCGTCCATCGTGAGACCAAAGGTGAACTCGGGGCCGATATTGTCGCCGGGCTTGGTGGTGTCCTTCCCCCACATGGAACCATAGCCTGCCGTCAGTTTGCCAGTGAGTTCGAAGTTCTTTTCGTTGGCTCCGGTCAAATACGAAATCCACGCGTTGTCGCACACGCGCGGTTTGCCATCCGCGCCGCGCATCTGTTTGAGCAGCGGGGCGGTGGCCGGGTCGTCGCCGATGTAGTCGAAGGTTTCGACTTTCGCGGGGCCTTCCATGTTCGACTGCCCGGCGAGGATGAAGACTTTGACCGGCTTCGTCATGTCCGCCGGTTTGCCGTCCGGCTTCGGCAATTGATTTTTCGGATCCGTATCGAACTTCTCCGCCGCCGATACGTTGGCGACGCCCATGAGCGTTGCCGCCAACAGGCACACCACACCACACAATGTTCTTAACAACATGTCTTGGTCTCCTCTTGTTTACGGATTACCAATCCGACTCCCTGCCTCAGGAATGGATATTCAACTCCATACACGCGTCAACACACGGCGGCCAGCGACCGACGCCCATCCGCCAATGAGCAATCTCCTCGGCGCTGCCCCGTGTTGCTGCCGAGGGCCCGCGTCTCCCAGTCCTTGGCGGTCTTGCCGCCGGCCGGTATACTGGTCCACCGATTCAGTGCCCTTCGTCTGGCGTCATAACTTTCTTCTCCGGCGTCACTTATGGTAGCCTCCGACGCGCCTGCTCACAACTTCTTTCGGAGGCCGATTTGCCCGAGAACCGCGGTCGTCCGAACCTGTTTCTACCCACTCACTGGAACCGCCACGTCAAGTCCGCCCCGCTCCACTTCATCTCCCTTGCAAGGCTCGGCTGTGAGCGTATCGAGTGGATCCCATGAAACCCTTGGGGGAAAGGTAACCGCAATCCCCCTCGGATGCCTGCTCCTGACCATCGTCGGCGCGGGGTGGTTTCCGTTCAACGCCATGCTCAGGAGGGAGAGCGTCCGCGGACCGTGCAAGGCCCCAAGGTTGATCGCCGACCGGTCTGCCGCAAGGGTTTGCGCCAGCCGACGTTTGTCCGCGGGACTCTCCTTGCAGGTACAGGCAGGTAATCTCTATCTTGTGCCAGCCGTAAGGTTGAAGCCGAAGCCCCCGCGGCCCGTGCCACACCTACTTCCACTTGCACTTGCGCTGGGCCAACCGGTGCTTACCGTGGCAGTCGGTGCAGGACTTCTCCTTGGCGGTGCCGGCGAGGAATGCGGCGTGGCCTGCGGCAGGCATCTT